>OBRJ01000250.1_pt1 | contig 42464 bp, 39 predicted proteins | sample 1494831 | NCBI WGS metagenome assembly OBRJ01 (sample SAMEA3360658, study PRJEB22359) | human gut metagenome | biome: ENVO:urban biome; feature: ENVO:human-associated habitat; material: ENVO:feces | place: Bangladesh | collected 2011
TGGATTTCTACAAAGAGAAATTCAGAGCTTTTATCATTGAAATTTAAGGAGGAACATTTTATGACCTTTAATGCAATGACCGAACACTACGAAGAAATCACGGTTTGTGGAAAGCCTGCGCTGTTCACCAGCATCCGCATCAAGAGAGATACCGTCCCGGATGGTCTGTGTGCCTACGATGTCCGGCATGATGATGAGTGCCGGGGCATCCCTTGTGAGATCGCGCCCTTTGTGATGGTCAACCACTGGGGCACCATTATCCTTGCGGAACCGCTGGAACTGCCTGATGATGGGCGGCGATACATTGACGAAGAAACCGACTGGATTTATTCTCCGTTGGATGCAGACCATGCCCCTTGCAAGACCATACAGGATTTTCAGAACCGTTATTGTGTCTAAATAGACTGTACCCTAACTGGACAAGTCCATCCACCCGAAAAGCTGTCCAGTTAGGGTTCTTTTTTGCATTATTGAACAAGATGTCCACAGGGTCAGACCCAAATGGACAATTTGGAAGGAGAACTCCTATGAATATAGCTTACGTTCGGGTTTCGACCATCGAACAGAACGAGGCTCGACAGGTGGAAGCCCTGCGTGTCCACCAGATCGACAAATGGTTCAAAGAAAAGGTATCAGGTAAAGACACGAACCGTCCTCAACTTCAGGCGATGCTCGAATTTGCAAGAGAGGGCGACACAATCTACATTCACGATTTCAGCCGTCTTGCCCGCAGCACTGCTGACCTGCTCAAACTGGTGGAGACCTTGCAGGCCAAAAATATCCGACTGGTCAGCAACAAGGAGAACATTGATACCCATACGCCCACCGGAAAGCTGATGCTGACCATGATTGCTGCCATCAATAAATTTGAGCGGATGAACTTGTTGGAGCGTCAACGTGAAGGTATTGCTATTGCCAAACGGAAAGGCATCTATAAAGGTCGGAAGCCTGTCTCTATCTCACCAGAAGAATGGCAAGCCGCTTATTCTGATTATTGTACTCGAAAAATCAATAAAGTACAGATGGCAAATCGACTTGGAACTTCAAGAACAACATTAGATAAATTGCTAAAGAAGGTCTAAATATTTGAGTGACCGCTCCAAATTTTGAATCGCCTTGAGCCAGAATGCGCTGCCACCAATATGGCAGCACATCTGCCTCAATCCCATTCAAAACATACCGCGGTCACTCAAAAGAAAATTAGGTAGATTGAGAATTTTATAATTTCGAAGGAGAAAATATGGCAAAGAACTGGAAACATACCAAAAAGCTACTGGAGAACCTGCTCTGCAATAAGTTGAAGGGCCGCATTACTTACCAGCTCCACTGCTACCGCCCTGACGATGATTGGACTGGTTATCTTGAGATTCTGCTGGATAAAAAGTCAATCTTTAGAGCTGGCAGCTGTCTCGTAAAAAATCCGAGCTACTGTGTCTACGTGTCTGAGGCTGAAATCCGCCGAATCATGATGAAGTACCTTAAAGCTGGTTCTGCCAACGGGTCTGCTGAAGTCAACTCTACCAGTATCCGCACCTCTGCGGGATTCATTTGTTCCTACATTCGTAATTGTCAGCGTCAGGAGCAGGGGCGAATTTTTCTTGAAGATGCTATGGTGATGCTTGGCGAATACCTTAGCTCCGATATTGAATCCAACTTAAAGTCCAATTCGCCCTTCATCAATGCTCTTTCCGTTCTTGACCGCAGGGTTGGAAAACGTAGGTTGCAGAAGATAGCTGACAGGGGTAGCAGCGTTGCGCCGAAGTGGGCGTGGCCGTTTTATGAGGCAAGATTTGAAGCGGAAGGGATAAAGTTTTGGGAAAAGCCATAATAATCAAGTTTCGCAGCCCAGCCTAATCCAATCAAAACATGCGACTGTTGCAAAATAGCTCTCTGAAAATAATGCACGAAACCCGGAACTTTTTCGAGGAAAAACGACTCAAAAAGGTTCCGGATTTCGATTTTACATTATTCCTTGATGCAAGTTTCTATTGCATTTTTATTTACAACAGTCTCATGTTTTTTATAATTTTCATCGTTCACATGTACTTCATAGGGCATTTGTTATTTTAAGACCTTTCAAGTCAAGATATTGTCTGTATGTAAAATAATTTTGCGGTCCCACTAGCTCGATTAAAAATTCCTTAAAATCAGAGTTTATGGGAACAGATACAAAGATGAAGAGTCTCTTTTTGGACCTTGAACAGCAGACATAAAAAAGATTACGGTTTCGTTCATAGGCAGCTTGCTTTCCACTTGGAATAGGAATCTTTCCAGTTATCATTGGTGCATAATTTTCAAATTGATATTGGTTCCATCCCTTGCTTATAACAAAAACAACATTGTCATATTCTTCACCTTTGACACCATGTTCAGTACCAAAAATTGCTTCCGGATATAAAAACTCCATCGCTGCTAGAAATTGCGTATATTCTAATTCTAAGAATGTTTGAATTGAAGTTTCTGTAGTATATATGGTTTCCGGAGCATCATGGTACAAACGGTAGTATCCATCCAGTTTTGGCGGCTTGGGAATCAAATCGCTTTTATAAACTACTTTCAATACATCAATAGCTTTTTGTGTTCGAGCTTCAGCCAACTGCTCTTGAAGTATACGCCATTTTATTTTTTCGGATTTTCTTGTGATAGGATAGTGTCTAATTCCAAGCGTATCAAACAGTAACTTTGTATTAGATGTGCAGAGCGCTTTGTAAATTGGCTCAACGGTATTCATAAAGAACAAGAGAAAAGGGTCTTCTTTATCCCGTAAGCCATCTCCTAAAACATTCAAAAGTTGTTCGTATCCTTGTTGCTTTGCGAGAATTTTGTGTGTAATCATTAGAACTTTTAAGGTCTCATCCTTCGGCGTGCCATCTCTTATTTGGGCTTTTATTTCATCCAATCGAGATTTTAGTACTTCAGGCGGCAGTTCTCCCTTGAAATTACGATCTGTGCGACGAGAACCTGTGTAATCCTCGCAAGTGATTACAACAACTTCTCCGTTAAATTCATCAATTGCAGATTTTTGGGGCAAGTCCGGACGAATTGTGTTGAGGAGCTCTACTATTCTCGGTGCAGATCTAAAATTCGAGCTTTTCTTGATTACATCAATTTTATCATTTTCTATTACACCACAGGCCTGATTGGATTGATAGATTGTCTGCCAAGCATCTCCAAAGAACCCAAATTGAGGGCCGTTATCTGTTGCGATAAAATATTTGATGAATCGGTCAATAATCGGCTTGTAAGAGTCTTGGTATTCATCTATTAGAATTAAAGGATACCTATCCGCAAACACACGACGAAACTTGGCATTGTCTAAAAACAGGCAAAATAGTTTTAGAACGTCATCGTGATAAAGATAATGAACTCCATCTTTTTTATAGCGATGGCCCAAAGTATACGCAACTTCTGTGACCTTATTGAAATCACCCGCATCTGGAAAAAAATCAGGGTTCGTTGTAACGATGTCAGTCAAAACACTTTGATATTGTTTGATGGCATTCCAAGCAAATGTATGGATTGTAGAAGGAAGAACAAATGAGTCTTTTGCAAGCCTCTCTGTAATTACATCTACAGCTGCATTTGTATAGGTAATACAGATTACGCTTTGCCTCTTTCGGCTGTAGTCCGACTTTTTATTAGCTTGTATCCATTCAATAACACGATTTAGAGAATAAGTTTTACCAGAACCCGCGCCCGCCTCGACACGAAAATTATGTCCAGATTTGAGTGTTTCAATAATCTGCAAATCAATTTTGTCTGCCTCAGTTTTTGCGAGAGTGTAGTTTGTGTCAAGATGCTCTCCGCTCATGAACTGACACCTCCTTACTCAAGAACTCGCTGATTGTTTAGCCATGTCAATCCCGATTTTATGTATTCAGGAATACAATAATTACCGTATTCATAAATAAGCTTTAATGCAAAATCTGTTTTACTTTTTCCTGTAAATTCAAGATCATCTTCGCTTATATTGTCACCCAAACCATAATGCTTTCGGTTAACATTACAAATTGCCTCCTCTAATGAGTGTCCGCACAATCCATTCTCAGAAGTTTGAAATTCAATGTGGCATTTATCTCTAGTCTTGTCATCCAAAGTCATTGCAATAATATCTTTAAGACTGATTACTGATTTATCGTTTTCTGGAAGTCCTTTGTTTCTGCGAACCCACCATTTTATAGTTTCATTCGATGTTGTTGTTCCCCGACTTACAACAACAGATTTTTCTACCGTCTTTCCGTTTTTGCCAAGGGACTCGGCCACAGAATCCAAGTCTGTCAGAATCAGACATGGAACCCCTAGAAAATCAACAAATGGAATAAATTTATGTGCGTAAGCACCGCCAATCTCAATCAAAGCGTAATACTGCGCAGGTAAAGTATATTTTCCAACGCCAAACACCTCAGCAGTCTCACACTTTTCAATCATATCTGGAAGGAGTAGCCGCTCTGAGGCGCCTTCAACGAAGATTGCTTTATCCGCAAAGAATAAATCACATTTAGTCAATGTTAAATATTTCCTAATAAAATCAACATTGTCAGGATTGGCTTGAGCAAACGTGTTTAAATTTTTGTAAATTACGCCGGCATTGGATTTTTGCGCATAGCGCACCTTCGAAAACTCCATAGTGTTTGCTATATGTGCAGAGTGCGAAGTCAAAATGGTTTGGATTTTAACAGTCGAGAGCCTATTAATAAACTTTTCCAGATATGTGGCAAAGGCAGTTTGCATTTGCGGGTGCATATGTGATTCTGGTTCTTCGATAAAAAGCAACGGAACACATGCAATCCCATTTCTTTCGATGTTTTTGGAAAATGCAGCAAGAAGAAATTCAATTTTTATCAGATTTTTATAACCAAGGCCATTATAAGAACTTGGTAAGCTTTCATTCGCTGCTCCAGAAATATATGATAGCTTAGTTTGATTTTTTATTTGATCATCTATACGGAGCTGCGTTGTAACACCTAATTGCAATTCTTCTATATTGGGATAGCCAAAGCCAATAGAAGTGTTCACAACAGCACTCAAAATTTCGTCACTATGTTTTTGAACATCTATATTAGCTTTCTCTACTAGCTTGCGCAGCCGTTTGACTTCTTCAGCGATGGTCGGATCCAAATCCGATTCACTCATATCAAAAAAATCGGAAATTAGTGAGCCAAGTGAGCTATTATGCGCATCATCCTCACCAAGAACTCGTTCAGCCGGAATAATACAGAACGGGAATAAATCATACAATTCTTTTTGACTTTTCACCTGTTTATTTTCCGGATTATTCGGATCAATCGCATATACAGCCAATCCAAACAACCTACCGAAATTATCAGAAAGTACATTTCGCGCTTCTGTATGAGCATCTTCATTTGACAAAAAAGTACCGTCCCTATAATAAACATCTTCTAAAAGCGACCACAATGACTTCTCATCTGTTTTCAAACAATATTCTGCACGAACTAAAGCCGTTGTGGTTTCCACATCGACATCAATAATAAATGGTGCCAAAGTACCCAAGTTATCATCGGGGGCATCCAGTGAATAATCTACTAGAAAGTCTATGGAAATGGTATCAATTTGCTTGCGAAGCTCCTCAAAAGAAAGCTTTTTCTCCATAAACAGTGCGATTTTTGTATAGAAATTTTCTCGTCTTAATAGTGGATAATCATCGAAAGATATAGGTTTTCCCTCAATCACATTTACGATACCAGAAAAGCATGATGTTTTAGCGGTGTTATTTCTACCCACGATTAGGGTTGTCTTGGGGTCAACTTCTAGTTCTGCATCAATAAGCAATCTGTAATTTTTAATTCTAATTTTTGATAATTGCATATTTACACCCCATTTACACAACAAGTACTATATATGGCTGATTATATTCGTAAAATTCAAAAAATACAACTATAATTACAAAAATACGACAGTTATCATCGATTTCTACAAATTTTACGGCTGTTATTCGTCGACAATGCTCACACATCTTAAAAAATCAAACAATCCTTGTACCACTTATGTACCAATCTTGTACCAGTCGTACGTCAAAGTACCTATGTTTTTTGAAGATTTATTGCCCAACAATGAAGTCAAAAGCGTACAAAAAAAAAAAAATAACGATTTGAAGCGATTTACAAGGATTTACTGGGATATGTTAGAGCAATCCCCACGATGAAGCCGATTGAGCAGTAAATTTCCAATTTAAGCGAAACAAAGCCTGAAACTTCTTGATGTACCGAGAAGTTTCAGGCTTTTTCTTTTGATGGATTTCCGGCGAAAACCACGCCATACGCCAATTTTACGCCAAACGATGCAGGATTTTGTGCAGAGCAAAATGAACAACCTGCTTTCCTGCCGCTGCAACATAGACACCAACCGGGTGGAAGCCCGGTTCGAGGGTGGCACTCCCCTTGCCATCGACTGCATCGCCGTCGAGAACGAGTACGGCAACACCCCGGCACAGCGGGCAGAACTGGACTGGCTGCTGTACAATAAGCCGCTGGAGTATGCGCAGATGGTGATGAAAGGGGAGGTGGAATATTATCTGTCACTAGGCTGTGACCATGGCAGGCTGGAAGATGAAGTCCAACATAACAACAAATCCCGGCAGGTGTTCTACAAGGTAGGCACTTGCTGGGATTCGTTTTGTTTGATTTACTTTTCCCTTACTCCATCCACCAGATGAAAATAATCATAATAGGGTGTAGTATAAGTTTCATACCGTCCCACCACGGTAATGGTTGTGCCTTCTTCCGGGTAATCGCCATCAGTCAGCACGAACTCCACTCCCTGCTGGCAGCAGGCAAGCGCATCGTAGATGACGCAGGAATGATACAGTTCACCAGTCTGCTCATCTGTATACTCCTGATATTCGCCCGTCATACGAACGATTTTATCGGTGTAGCTCTCCGGGGTAAAAAGCATATTATACACCTCGGCGTATACGACTGTACTGCTAAGCTGGGTCAGATCGAGGTCTGCATCCATACCGGCGTGAAGATCGCTTGCGCCAGCAGTGCTGCTTTCCGGGAGCTGCACGGGATGTTCCGAGGCAGGTGCAGTAACAGCGCTAGAAGATGCAGACTCCGGCAAAACCGTCACCACGGAAGACGCGGCTTCGGACTTTGCGCCGCAGGCAGTCAACGCAGCGGCGGCACAGAGCAGCAGAACTCCTTTCAAAAGTTGTTTCATGATGCCCTCCCCAGCAGTTTTCCGGCCAGACAGCACAAGCCAAAAGCCACCATGTCAACCGCTACAATGGTCGAGCCGACCGGCGTTCCGGCCAGAACCGAAGCCACGATGCCCACAAAGGCACAGCTCACGGACAATACCGCCGAGCAGATGGTGACAGCGCGGAAATTCTTGCACAGGCGCATCGCCGAAAGAGCCGGAAAAATCACCAGTGCGGAAATCAGCAGAGAGCCGACAAGGTTCATTGCCAGCACAATGATGACGGCAATGACAATGGCAATCAGCAGATTGTATCCGTTTGCATTGGTTCCAACGGCCTGTGCAAAGTCTTCGTCAAAGGTGACTGCAAATATCTTGTTGTAGAACAGCATAAACACCGCGACCACGATGATGGAAAGCCCTATGCAGAGCCATACTTCCGATTTTGTCAAGGTCAGAATCGAGGTAGAGCCGAACAAGGAGCTGCACACATCGCCAGACAGATTCGCCGAGGTCGAGAACAGATTCATCAGCAGATAGCCCATTGCAAGCGCGCCAACGGACACCATAGCAATGGCGGCGTCACCTTTGATCTGGGTGTTTTGTCCGGTATGCAGCAACAGGACTGCGCAGGCCACAGTCACGGCCAGCGTCAGCGGCATATGGTCGGACATTCCCAGCACGGTCGCAACGGCCATGCCGCCGAACGCCACATGAGAAAGGCCATCTCCGATAAAGGAGAACCGTTTCAGCACCAGCGTCACGCCCAACAGCGAAGAACACAGGGCGATCAGAACGCCCACGATGAGCGCATAGCGGACAAAGGGATAGTTCCAGTAAAAAGCCAGCTTTTCCAATAGGCTCATTTTGCACCGCCTTTCCCAGCCGCAAACAGCCGCCCCTGCGGGCTTTGCAGATACGCTTCCCGTGTACCGAAAAAGATCGTTTCACCAACATGAAGAATGTGGCTTGCGTAGCAAACCGCAGCCTGAATATCGTGGGAGATCATCAGGACCGTAATGCCCTCCTGCTGGTTCAGTTTTTCAATCAGATGGTACATTTCCGTAGTCGCTTTTGGGTCAAGGCCGGAAACAGGCTCGTCCAGAAGCAGCATTTTCCGGGTAGCGCAGAGGGCGCGCGCCAGCAAGACGCGCTGCTGCTGACCGCCGGAAAGCTCCCGGTAACAGCGTTTTGCCAGCGACCCGATCTGCATTTTGTGCATGGCATCCTGCGCAAGCTGCTTTTCCTCTCGACTGTAAAATGGGCGGAGTCCACAACGGCTCTGGCAGCCAGACAGCACGATTTCCTGCACCGACGCTGGAAAATCCCTCTGCACGATGGTCTGCTGGGGCAGATAGCCGATCTCGTTCCGGCGCAGGCCATCACCCATCTCGATTTGTCCGGAAATAGGCTGCTGCAAACCGAGCAGAGTTTTCATCAAGGTACTTTTTCCTGCACCGTTTTCACCAACTACACAAAGATAGCCGCCTGCGTGAATCTCAAAGTTCAGAGGATCCAGAATGGCCTTTCCCTCATAGCCAACGAGAAGGTTCTTACAAATGAGCTGAGACATGACGGTTCCTTCCTTTAGTTCAGAGCCTGTTTCAGCACATCCAGATTGCTTTCCATCACGGAAAGGTAGGTCGTTCCGTTTGCCACATCGGTGGATGTGGTGGACTGCATGGAATCCAGCGTCAGGATGGACTGATCCTTTTCGGCGGTATTCTGCACGATAGTTTCGGCAACTTTGTGCTGTGCGCCCTCAATGGTCAGTACACAGGGCAGTCTCAGTTCATCCACTTTGCCAGCAAGGAAAGAAATGGTCCCAAAGCTGGCTTCCGTTTCCGCAGAGCAGCCTGCAAACGCGGCATAATAGCTCAGACCGTAATCGTCCACCAGATAGCGGAACGGGAAACGGTCGCCGAACAGCACAGTTTTCCGGGCGGCATTGTCCACCACCGTCTGATATTCGCCATCCAGAGCGGCCAGCTTTTCCAGATAGGATGCAGCGTTAGCAGCGTAGGCATCTTTGTTAGCCGGGTCGATCTCTTCCAGTGCATCGGTGATTGCGTTGCAGAGAGTTTCAGCGTTCTTCAGCGACAGCCATACATGCTCGTCATATTCTTTCTCCGCGTGTTCCAGCATATCCTCCTTGATTTCATCACCGCTCATATCCATCGGATAGTAAGTCGGCCAATGCTCCATTTCCTGAGAGAGTGCATCGAAGCCTTCATTGCCGAAGTAAATGTGAAAATGTTCCGCTTTGCCCGGAGCAATGCCATGATCACTGAATTGCACATACTTAGGCGCATCAGCATCACCATCGGTTGCCTCGAAGAAATATCGTACGCCTCTGCTGCCAGATTTATAGTCATAAATCTGGTAGCCCTTATATTGATAGGCAGCCTTTGCTTCAACACCGTTTTTCACAAAACACATCGTGTTATTTTCGGCATTGATTGTAATTTTGGAAACATCCGTTTTATAACCCGTTTCGTAATAGGCACGATATTCTTCCGCCGTTTTGTTCCCGTTTTCTGCTTTACGTTCCATCACTTCGTCCAGGATACCCTCTTGAAGATAAGGATAAACAGACTGCCACTCGCCATCCCAATCGGACAGGCTTCTATCCCGCACATCGCTATCGGCAAAGCGGGAATATCCGTGATGATGTCCTTCCTCTGCCTGCATACCGGGCATTGCTTCCTCTGTCTTAACAGTATCTTTCAGCACATCAAGCAGATTGATAACCTTCATATTTTTGTTGGTGGCTTCTTTCAGGGCATCTTCCACCCAGCCATCCGATTCGCCGCCAACATAGATGAACAAGTCACAGTCTGAGATTTTAATAATATCATCTGCGGTGGGCTGATAGCTGTGCAAATCCACGCCGTTGTCCAGAAGCATGCTAACTTCGGCATTATCGGCCTTGTCGCCAAGGATTTCGCGCACCCAGTCATACTCCGGGAAAATAGTCGTGACGATTTTCAGCGGCTTGCTGCCACTCTGTGATGCGGATGGTGCAGAAATGGACGAGGATCCGGCCTTCCTACAGCCGCCCAAAATACCAGAAGCCAGTAAAAGGCAAAAAAATACAGCGAATATACGTTTGAATTTTTTCATAGAAATGCACTCCATTGTTTGATATCAAGAATCATACGGACAAGCATTTCTTAATCCGACAGTTTTACCTTTAGTCGAATCGGTGTTTTTATCAGCAAAAGCGGAGAGCAAAGCGACAGCAAAGCTGCCAACACAAAATGCGGCGCGGGTGTCCGAATGAACGGCCCTGAACCATCTTTTCCGGCGTGCAAGATATTCTTGCAAAGTTTCAGCTGTGCGCAGATGGCGCAGTCTGCCCCAGTACAGTCGTGGTCGACTTCTTCCGCACAGAACGTCAATGAAACCAAAATGGCCAGAAGGAAACCAACCAGCAGCGTCCACGCAGCGCGGCGGCGTTGTTTTGCGGTGCAGTTCATTCCATTGCCCTCCTCTCTCGAATTTGCAAACTGGTTGCAAATTGAATTATAGCAAGGCAATATTGGATTGTCAAGTGGAATTTTTTGCGGACACTACGTTAATCTAAATCGCCGTCAAGAGGGCTGACACCGTCCGGCCCTCTCTCTTTTTGCCAAAGTTTTCCTTGCGTTTTCTTGCAAGCTGCCGAAAGTGACGTGTTTTCAAAACTTTTTGTTGACGCGGCTCGATTTTTGTGGTAATCTGCTCCGATAATTTAATATAACATAGTTACTTAGAGTTCCAGCTCGGCTCCCAACGGAGCCGGAGCAAGTTTTTAACTTTCTTATCGCTGCATAACGAACCCGAACCAAAGCCATCCCGGAGGGGACGGTCAGGTTCAGGTCGTTGATGAAGTGCTTTAAGTAGGCTTCGTGGGCCAGCCGCTGACACGGTAATAATTGTTCCGCAGCAGAAAATCCTTTGCTTCGGCTTCCTCTTCGATGGAAAGGTCTCGTGAACGAGGAATCTCGATTTGTTCGTCTATCGTTTTGAAGTCCTTGTCTGCCATGAAAAATCTCCTTTATAAGCAAAACGCCCCCAAGTGTGCATACGCTGTGCGCAGAGGCCCGGGGGAATTGTTATCATTATAATGGCATATCAAGGACGAAATGTCACTGAGCAGAGTGTGAACCATCGATTTTTCGTAAAAATTTTCAAGAAGGACTTTTTACAGCCTGACTTCCTGTCACACGGAAAGTGTACGGGTGCTGTGGAGGTATGAGCCGTGCCATTAAACGCATTATTGCAGACTACAGTGCGGGCGAGGAAGCAGAAGCAAAGAAGCAGCATCGCGAAGCGGTTCTGCTGCCGGACTTTTCGGCACATCATCTGCGGCACACGTTCTGCACAAGGCTTTGCGAAAAAGAGACCAACCTGAAGGTCATCCAATCGGTCATGGGGCATAAAGACATTCAGACCACGATGGACATTTATGCCGAGGCGACCGAGGAGAAAAAAGTTGTAAACCGGTTCCGGAAAGTATCCCCACGATGAAGCCAATTGAGCAGTAAACCGTAAAGTTAAGACGCAGATACGACGATTTTTTGAACGGATTTCAAGCGGTATCTGCGGAACTACACCCGGGCTGCACCAATTTTGGGACGTTTTTCCGGAAAGGAGCCTTACAAAGCGGTGTGGTGTAAGAATCGAATAGGCGGATTGGTGTAGTAGGTACACCGAACCCAGAATACAAAGATACGGAAGCTATGTTGCGGAAAAACAACATAGCTTCCGCTTTTTTGTTATATCCAAGGATTTTGAAAGGGGAATAGGGTTTTCCAGATGGCAGACCAGCTTGCCTTTGACAGCAATCAAAATCCCTGCAATTTTGAATACGCCAAAATTTACGCCAAGCAAAACTTTATAGTATCTGCTCTACCCAGCGAAGAACAGTACAAAAACGTTCGTTCTGCCGGTCATGATGGCCATTATCATCGAACACGGTTTTAGCTCCGCAGACTGTCCGCAATGCAGTGTGGACGCGCTGAGCATAGGTAGCAGCTTCACTCAGGCGATTGTTGTGGCCCTCGCCCTCTCGGGTGCCGTTCTGGAGATATACCCGAGCAGAACGGTTCAGGAGCGGGTGTTCCTCGATAAAGTCCGCAACTCCCGGATACCAGAATGACCCACAAAGAGAGAACACCGACGCGAATATCTCCGTTTCCCAAAGGCTCATCACCGCAGCCAGACCGCCCAGCGAATAGCCGCCATACGCCAGCTTTTCCGTGTCAAGGGCGTATTCGTCTATAAGCGCCGGGAGAATTTCGTTGTTCAGTTCTCGATGATATTGTCCTAGCTGCCCGCCAAAATCCGGTGTACCCGGTCGAATAGCCGGTTCCGGCCACGGGGTATACTCTGAAAGTCTGTTATTGGGGTATACCCCCACCAACACTGCTCGTTCCGTGCGCAGATTCATCTGCTCGATCAGTTCCCCATCGTTGAGCAGGATCGCGGGATTTTTGCCTTTGCGCAGTCCCTTTTCCGGGAACCGGACTCCAATTCGATGTGAACCGAGATTTAGAATTTCCATCCATAACCGCCCTTTTTTGTCAATTATTACGCAGTGTGGGGCGCTCCCCACATAGACAAACGGTAGCATTTTGTGCTATATTAGCATTAACTAACCACTCTTACACAAAGGAGCTCCCAATGAATCAAATATCCGCGCTTCCCAATCCGCTGGAAATTTTATTTCAGGAATACAATCAGGGTCGAATCGAGTCTGTCGGCTTCCGCAGCTTGACCCTACACGCTGGTGAGAGTAATAGCTACCGCACCCTGAAAAGTGCGCTGATTGTTCCGGCGTCGGGTCGGGCCATCTTCTCATTTGAGCACGAACCCTTCATTGCCAAGCGAGGACTGTTCCTGCACGGATGTCCCGACAAGACCCTGACCATTTCGGCCTTGGGCGAGCAGGATTTCCACTACATCAATATGTACTACGAAAACGACCGGCCTTTGCTGTTCTCCCACAAGCTCAAAAATCCGGAACAGACCTTTTCCATTTTGGAGCAGATCCTAAAGCTCCACCCGGACGCTGACATCCGCAGCCAGTACCAGCAAGAAAAGCTGACGGAAGAATTCTTCGCCCAGATTTTCGCGGATTTTCAGCCAGAGGAAACTTACAATGAAAGCCAAATCATGAGCATCCTGCTGGATTTCATCGCAGAGCACTATGCAGAGCCGCTGACGCTGGACGCACTGGCCGAGCAGGTCAATGAGAAGGCCGGGCATGTCAGCTATCTCTTTTATAAGTACAAAAACATCCGGCCCATCGATTACCTCATCAATTATCGTGTCCGAATAGCCACTGAGCTTTTGCGTTCCGGTGACTACACCGTGACGCAGGCTGCCCACGAGGTTGGATACCGGGATGCCTGCTATTTCAGCCGTATCTACAAAAAACGGATGGGCTTTCCGCCCACCCGCATTCTGCCGTAACCGGAGGATTTGCTTTAAGAAGCGCTATACATGAAGCTGTACAGGGTCTCGGCCGCATCGATGACCCGTGCGCCGTAATCCATCACGTCATCGTAATCCATCTCAATGACCTTCTGATTGGCAATAGCGGGAACTTCCTGTACAACAGCGTTGGCGGTCAGCTGCTCCACAGCGTCGGCATCGGTGGCGCCAAAGCGGTCTGCGCGGACGTAGACGATGATATCCGGGTTCATGGAGACAAGATTCTCCAGCGTCAGGCCGTTGCCGCCCTTGCCCAGAACATTTTCGGCGTTCAGGGCATTCAGCATACAACTGCTCATCTTGGAATTGAAGGCCACGAAGGTGCCATCGGCGTAGCCAGCCATGAACAGAACCTTCAGGGGTTCGCCACTCTGGCTGCTGACCTTGTCCATCAGAGCATCGATTCGCTCCTGAAGCTCATCGGCGTAAGAGTTAGCGGTCTCTTGCACGTTGAAGATCTCGCCGATGTTCCGCACATCCTCTACAATGTTATCCAGCGACTGATCGATGGAAGCACTGGCCAGTTCGGTATAGACGGGAATGCCCAGCTCCTGATAGGACTGGACAGTGCCGATGCTGCTCTCAGTGAACATCAGGGGACCCTTGCCAAGGATCAGATCCGGCTCCGTGGCAAGGATGGTCTCCTTGGAAACAGACTTCTTATCGCCGAGGCTGTTCAGAGATGCAATTTCATCAGCAATGGCACCCTTCAGGGCATTGTCATTATCGAACACGCCGACGATTTTATCCTTGAGCCCCAGCTTGATGAGCAGCTCAGTCATGGACAGCTGTGTGGACAGCACCTTCTCCGGTGCATGGTCGTAGGTCATATCCACAGCATTGCCATCAGCGTCATAGATCTGCAGGGTCAGGGGGTAAGAGGTCTCTTCGGCGGAGACGGTGCTCTCGGCAGCAGACGAAGCAATCTCGGAGGAGGCAGCAACGGACGATGCCACAGAAGATGCGGTCTGACTGCAGCCAGTGGCCAGCATGACGGCTGCCAGTGCCGCGGCAGCAACGCTCAGGGTTTTCTTTTTCATAAAGGTTCCTCTTTCTGCGGGGTACTCCCGCGTTTTTGTTATAGATATTGAATCATCAGTTTTCCGTTGATCGGGCTGGGGTAGACACAGGCTTCTACATCAAAGATCCGGCGCAGATTTTCGGGGGTCATCACCGCTTGAGGCTGGCCCTGCGTTACAATTTCGCCTTGTTTCATCAGATAGAGGTGGTCGCAGAATTGTGCTGCAAGGCTCAGATCGTGCAGCGCTGCCAGGACCGTGATCTGCAAATCTTTGATGATTGAAAGGATTTCTAACCGATAGCGGATATCCAGATGATTGGTCGGCTCGTCGAGGATCAGGATCTTGGGCGACTGGGTCAGCGCGCGGGCCAGAACCACCCGCTGCTTTTCACCGCCCGAAAGGGACTGGAAGTTCCGGTCGCGGTAGCTTTTCATGCCTACCTTGTCCAGTGCTTCCAAAGCCATCTCGTAGTCCCTCTCCCGTTCTTGCTCCAGCAGGGAATGGAAGGGATACCGCCCCATCAGGGCGATGTCCAGCACGGTATAGTCAAAATTGATCTGGTTGAATTGTCCCATCACCGCCATGCTCCGCGCCAGCTTTTTGCCGGAAAAATGTGTGATGTCCTTGTCGTCCAGACGAACGATGCCGCTGTCCATCTTTTGTGTGCGGTAGATGGAGCGGAGCAGAGTGGTCTTGCCGCTGCCGTTGGCACCCAGCAAGGCCGAGAATTTCCGGTCCGGCACCTCAATGGAGAGATTCCGAACGATGGGTTTTCCGGCAATCGAAACGCTGACGTTTTTCGCATCCAGTTTCATTCAATTGCCTCCAAATCCATACTTTTTACGCACCATCACATAGACGAAGAAGGGCGCACCCACCAAGGCAGTGAAAATGCCCACAGGCAGCTCGGTGTTGGGAATCAGACTGCGGGCGATGGCATCCACCCAGAGCATGAACAGTCCGCCGGATAACGCCGCGATCGGCAGTAGTTTTCGGTGGGCTGTGCCGGCAAGGGCGCGGGAAACATGCGGGATGATGAGCCCTACAAAGCCAATCGTGCCGCAGACCGATACCAATGCACCGGTCAGCACCGAGAGCACCAGCAGGTAAACCAGCCGACACCGGAAGGTGTTGATGCCAATGGTGGAAGCTGCTTCCTCACCAAGCATCAGACCATCCAGCGTCTGGGCCTGCGTCCGGAAAAAGACTGCTGCCGCCAGTACGATCAGTGTGATAGGGCCGATGTTTTTCCATCCGGCGCGGGTCAGGGAGCCCATCGTCCAGAACTTGATGGACATCATACCGTCCGAATCGCCTGCTACCGCAATGATAAAGTTGGAAAATGCGGTCAGCAGCGCATTGACGATCATGCCGGAGAGGATCAGCTTGACTGAGGTGGTCTTGCCATCCGCCGAGGAGAGGGCCAATACGAGGAAGCAGGCACCGCCTGCTCCTACAAAGGCCCAAAAGCCGGAGATCACGCCCAGCCCTAAAAAGAGTGAACCGGTGGCTCCCAGCATTGCGCCTGCCGACACACCAAGAATGTATGGGTCTGCCATTGGGTTTTGGACAACTGCCTGCATCACGCAGCCACAGAGGGCCAGCCCGCTTCCTGTCAGAAAGCCCAGAATAATTCGGGGCATCCGGATCTGCCAGACGATCTGTTCAAATGCCACAGATACCGAGGTGCCTGTGTCTGTCCCGAACAGGTGCCGAAGCAGGATCGATAGTGTATCTTGCACCGGAATGCGGACTGCTCCCATGCAAAGCGTAATGATTGCAGAAACAAGCGTTAGAATCATCAATAGAATGATCGTCAGTCGTGTCTTTTTCATATAGAAATCACCCTCTCAAGTGGTCCGGGGTTAGTTTTGACTATCCACAAGGTATTTTACAGGCTGCTTACAGATTTGTCTATGGACAATTCTTTAAAGAATGGACGATTCTTCAAAACCGACTCCCAGGTCTCCTCGACCACCGGAACACCAAGCCCGTGCTCGATGGTGTAGGCTGTGCGGGCATAATGGGGATCCCGGATGTCCACCGTGAGAACGGCCGCCGTGTGCAGGCTCTTGCTGACCATGCCCTGTGCAATGGCACTGGGAGCGTAGTTGCAGCGTTTGAGCACCTTTTCCACCTTGGCGCGGGTGTCGGCGCGGACGGTATCTTTGTGGTTGAGCACGCGGGAGACGGTGGCGATCGAGACTCCGGCTTCCCGTGCAATATCGTAAATATTCATAGACCCTCTTGTAAAATCAGATGTGGTTGGATGGTTATGTACGGCAACATCGGTCAGGTCTCCTGCCTGATGTCCACCCTGATGGGCGGCGTCTCCGGTTCTGCGGTTGCAGATGCTTCGATGGAGTGCCGCATCCTCGGACCTGAGATGACCCGTCTGGGCTACGACCGCGGCTGGTCTGCCGCCATCAACGGCCTGTCCGGCCTGATCGTCGCCACCATTCCGCCGAGCATGGGCCTGATCATCTACGGCACCGTCGGCGAGGTGTCCATTGGCCGCCTGTTCATGGCTGGCTGGGTCCCCGGCATCCTGATGTGCGTGCTGCTGATGCTGGCCGTCACCTGGAGCGCCCGCCGCTTCGGCTACAAGCCCGAGCATGACCATCCGGCTCCGCTGTCTGAGATCCTGAAGGCTCTGCTGGATAGTATCTGGGCCATTCTGTTCCCTGTCCTGCTGATCGTCCTGATCCGCTTCGGCATCATGAGCCCCACCGAGTCCGGCTCCTTTGCCTGCGCATACGCCCTGCTGGTCGGCACCGTGTTCTACCACGAGCTGACTTGGGAGAGCCTGCTGCAGACCCTGCGCGACAGCGTGAAGGACATCACCGTCATCACCATCATTCTGGCGTTCTCCGGCGTGTTCGGCTACGGTATCGTGTTCGATAACATCACGGTCACCATTGCAAACGCTCTGCTGGGCATCACCAGCAACAGCGCCATCCTGCTGCTGCTGGTCGTCGTCTTCCTGCTGATCTGCGGTATGTTCATGGAGACCACCGTTATCGCCCTGATCCTGACCCCCATCCTGCTGCCCGTCATGCGCAGCATCGGCGTCAACGAAGTCGTGTTCGGCATGATCATGATGACCACCGTCACCTTCGGCGTCATGACTCCCCCTGTCGGCACCGCACTGTATGCCGTGTCTGACATCATGAAGTGTCCCATTGAGGAGACCTTCAAGAAAGGCTGGCCCTTCTACCTCGCGATCATAGGTGTCATCCTGTTCATGATATTCTTCCCGCAGGCGGTGCTCTTCCTGCCGAACCTCGTGTACGGCGCTTAAATCAAGCGTTCCACATCTCTCTGATTCTTCTATCTATAATAATAATAAAGCAGAGCCTGTCTTTCCTGCCTTGGAAAGGCAGGCTCTGTGCCTTTTATGGAGGGTTTTATGAAACCGACAACAGATTTTCCTTTCCTGCTGGACAACCCCCGGGCGTGGCGCACCTATCTGGGAGGCCGGATGCTGGACGCCCTGCACGGTGACTCCAACGGCGAGGACGGGCATTTCCCCGAAGAGTGGATCCTTTCCACCGTCGCCGCCCGCAACGCCGGACGGGAGCGATTCCCCGAAGAGGGCATGAGCCACCTGCGCGGCACCGACGTCACCCTGAGATCGGTGCTGGAAAGCGATACGGAGGGCTATCTCGGCAAAGGCGCGGCGCAGCCCACCCTCGGCGTGCTGACCAAGCTCATCGACAGCGCCGAGCGCCTGACCTTGCAGGTGCATCCCGACAGGCCGACGGCCCTGCGGCTGTTCCAGAGCCAGTACGGCAAGACCGAGTGCTGGCACATCCTCAGCGGCCACCCCGTGAACGGCGAAGAGCCCTGCATCTACTACGGCTTCCAGCCGGACATGACCCGCGCGCGGTGGGAAGCGCTGTTCCACGCACAGGATATTCCCGGGATGCTGGCCGGGATGCAGAAATACCCGGTGCATCCGGGCGACACCATCCTGATCGAGGGCGGTATGCCCCACGCCATCGGCGCGGGCTGCTTCCTCGTGGAGATCCAGGAGCCGACGGATTATACGATCCGGGTGGAGCGCACGACGCCCAGCGGCTTTGCCGTGGCCGACAGTATGTGCCATCAGGGGCTTGGCTTTGAAACGATGTTCGAATGCTTCCACTATGAGCCGCACAGCCGCGAGGAGATCCACGACCGCTGGTTCATCGAACCGGAAACGGTGCTGAAAACGGCGGGCGGAAGCATCACGACGCTGGTGGGCTATCGCAATACGCCGCTCTTCCGTCTGGACGAAGTAAACGTCTCCGACACCCTGACGGTGGACTGCCCACCGCGCGGCAGCGGCATCTATGTGCTGGAAGGCGCAGGGACCCTGAGCGCAAACGGCCGCAGCCGGCCTCTGAAAAAGACCGACCAGCTCTTTGTCCCCGCTGGAACGGGAAGATTTACACTGGACGCGGAGGCTCCGCTGAGGGTCCTGCATTTCTTTGGCCCTGAACAGAAACAATAAATTCCAATGTAAAAAAGACCTCCGCAGCCCTGAAAGGCGGCGGAGGTCTTCTGCGATAGGGGAGAGGTCACTTCCGTGCGATCATCTCGGTGTAGGCCAGCACCAGCGGGCCGACGCCCTTTGCGTCGTTGCAGACCACCGGCTCACTGAAATAGTAAGCCAGCGAGCCGTCGCGGTGGTCCTTGCCGCCGAGGCCGGCGACGAGGCAGATGCCACCCAGCTGCAGGCTGCCGTCCGGGTTCTTGCTCAGATACTTGTCACAGGTGCCGTAGAAGGCTTTCTCGGCCCATGCGGCCATCCGCTTGGGCAGGCAGCCGAGACGCACGCCCTTGAGCACAGCGTAGGCGAAGAGGGCCGTGCCGCTGGTCTCGAGGTAGTTGCCCTCGACGCCGGGGTGGTCCATCACCTGCCAGAACATGCCGGTCTCCTCGTCCTGGAACTTGTGGACGTCCTCAATGGTCTGCTTGAACATCGCCATGATGCCGCGGTACTCGTTGTACAGCTGCTCGTCCATCCGCTCCAGCACGTCCACCATCGCCACCATGAACCAGCCCATGGCCCGCAGCCAGAAGTTGGGGCTGCAGCCGGTGACGGGGTCGGCCCAGTACATCTGGCGGCTCTCGTCGTAGCCGTGGTAGTACAGGCCGGTCTTCTCATCCCGCATGTGCTTCTGGATGTTCATGAACTGCTTGTAGCTGTCGATGCAGCCCTGCATCTTGTTGTAACGGGTCTCGTACTCCATATAGAAGGGCTGGGCCATGTAGGTGCCGTCCAGCCAGACCTGCCACGGATAAATGTCCTTGTGCCAGAAGTTGCCCTCCTTGGTGCGGGGCTGGGTGAGCAGCTGGCTGCGGATGGTGTCGATGGCCTTGCGGTACTTCTCGTCGCCGAAGATGTCGTAGAGGATGAACAGGTTTTTGCCCTGATTCACGTTGTCGAGGTTGTACTCCTTCGGGTCGTAGGTCTTGATGGAGCCGTCTTCCCGCACGAACCAGTCGATGAAATCCCTGGAAAATTTCAGATACTTTTCGTCGCCGGTAGTCTTGTACAGGCTCAGGCAGGCGGTGATCATGCAGCCGTCGATGTAGTTCCACTTGTTGGGCTTGCCGCTGCGGACCTTCTCGATGTTCCACATGGGGGCCTCGGCGCTGGAATTGGCGATGAGGTAGTCCACATAATCGCCCAGCATGGACAAAATCTCTTCATGAGTCATGGCTTAGTCCTCCTCAAAATGGCCGACGTTGGCAAAGCGCAGGCGCTCGCCCTCGTAGCCCTCGATCCTGACGTTGTGCAGCTCGATGTTCTTGACGTTCTCGGCGTAGATGGCCAGCTTCTTGACCAGCGGGCGGTTGTCGGCCATGGCAGCCTGACCCTCCTTTGCGTCGGGGTCGAAGGTGATGGTGACATTCTTCATGGAGACGCCCTCGATGGGCTGCTCGGGCAGGCCGTCGAAGTAGCAGCCCGCAAACTGTGCATCGGTGGCCACGATGTCTTCCATGGTCAGGGTGCCGAGCTTCGGGGTGTACTCGTCCACGGGCAGAGCCTCGCGGCACTGGACATAGGGGCTGTGGCCGTCCGGGTCGCAGAAGTAGAACATATTGATGACGAAGGGAGCCTTGACGCCCCGCATCTCCACGTTGCGGAACACCAGACCGTCGATGACGGCGGTGTTGCCGCGGCCGCGGCGGGTCTTGACGCGGAGGCCGCGGTCGGTGTGGTCCATGAGGCACTGGGTGACCACCATGTCCTTGACGCCGCCGCTCATCTCGCTGCCGATGACGATGCCGCCGTGACCCTTGTCCAGCAGGCAGTTGCGGATGACGGTGTGCTCGCAGCTCTTCCTGAGCTTCATGCCGAGGAAGACCTTGCTGGCCTTCATGGCGATGCAGTCGTCGCCGACGTGGATGTTCACGCCGATGATGCGGGTGTACTCGCAGCTCTCGGGGTCGATGCCGTCGGTGTTGGGGGCGTTGTAGGGGTTGTTGATGTTGAAGTTCAGCAGGTCGAGGTGTTTGACGAAGATGGGGTGGATGGTCCAGGAGTAGCTGTTCTGCACGGTGATGCCGTGGAGGCAGACGTTCTCGCTGTCCACCATCGCCACGGCGCGGGGACGCCATGCGATGCGCTTGACCTTGGGGTCGATCCACCAGTCGCCGTTCTGGGCGTCGCAGTCCAGCGTGCCTTCGCCGGTGACGACGACGTCATGCACCTGGGTGATGTTCAGCAGGCCCGCAAAGCTGTTCAGCGGGTTGCCCTCCCAGCCGGTGAGGTAGTATTCGTCCACTTCGTTCTCGCTGGGGATGACGCCGGGCAGGATGGGGTAGTGGGTGCGGTCGTTGTCGCCCAGCAGCACAGCGCCCTTCTCGAGGTAGAGGGTGGTGCAGCTCTTCATAAAGAGGCTGGCGGTGCGGTAGCGGCCAGCGGGGACATATACCGTGCCGCCCCTGGGGCAGGTGGAAAGAGCAGCCTGCAGCCTGCCGGTGTTGTCGGTCTCGCCGTCGGCGACGAGGCCATAGCGGGATGCGTCCACAAAGAAGCTCTCGGCCGCGGTGGTGAAGTCCAGCTTCAGGTGCTCACCCTCGGCGTCCACCTCCACAGTGTAGGCGGTGGACGGAGTCAGGGAGAAGAGGGAGAACACGTTGGTGTTGCAGCTTTCGTAAATGGTCTTGCCGTTCAGAGCCACGGCGAAGGGGTGCTCCGGGCGGAAGCACTTGCCGTTTTCCAGCTCGAAGACGGCGCTGCGGGTCATGGAACGGATGAGAGACAGATTCATTTTTACAGCCTCCTGAGTTATTTGCGTAGATTTGCGGCTTGCCCGCAGAGGGCGGGCATGGTACACTGGGGATAAGAATATCGGAGCACTGCCCCGGCGGGGCAGGCATAGCAAGAAGGGGGAAGGGCGGATGCGCGCCGAACGGGAAAAACTCAACGCGAAGATCACGGCGGGAGCGCTCAAGCTGTCCGGCGGGCGGCTCGAGCTGCCTGCCGAGATGTGCCATATCGTTCTGTTTTCGGGCGGCAGCTGCACGGTCCAGTGCGGGGACATATCACTCCTGGTCAGCCCTGGCTGCGCACTGCTGCTGGGGCCGGGGGCGTGGGCGGTATCGCAGGCGGGCCACACCCAGCCGGAAATGCTGGGATGCAGTTTCCCACAGGCGGCCCTCCACGAGATGAAGAACGCCACCGGCGAAGATTTCCTCCGCCTTTTTGCACCGGGCAGCCAGATGGCCCTTTACGGCAGCGTCCAGTGGGCCAGCCGTCTGCGGACGCTGCTGGAGATGATGCGGGGCGCCATGGGCGAGCCGGAGTATCCCGGCGGGCTGTATCTGGCACTGACGCTCCACTATGTGGAGCAGGAGCACCGGGCGCAGAGCGCCGCCGACGCCCGCCCCCGCAACGAGACGGTGGAGCAGATCTGCGCCTACCTTGCGGCAAACTACCAGCAGAAGCTTTCCCTCACCGAGGTGGCGGCGCGGTTCTACATCTCGCCCTACTATCTGAGCCGGCTGTTCCGGCGGGTGACGGGGCAGTCCATCGTGGACTACATCAACGCCCGCCGCATCGAGGCGGCACAGAAGCTTCTGGAAACGACGGAGCTGAGCATCGGCAGCGTGGCCGAGCAGACCGGTTTCGCCTCTGCGGCCCACTTCCGCCGCGTCTTCCGGGAGACGATGGGCGTCGGGCCGCTGCAATACCGGAAGAGCAGAAAATAGAGTGCTACAAAAGCCTCTCCCTTTGGGAGAGGTGTCACCGAAGGTGACGGAGAGGGCAAGCCGGCTTCGACAAAGCCGCTGCGCAGCGATAAGCAGCCTCTTTGTCAGAGCAATATTATCGCAACGTCCGTACATCTCTGTCGGCGTCCTTGCCCTCTCAGGCGCTCACGCGCCAGCTCTCCCAAGGGGAGAGCCTTTGACATTGGAAATGCCCCCTGCGTCCTCTCTACGGGAAGAGGCACAGGGGGCATTCATGTTTGTCGGGATGATCCGAGCGGCGGGGGCTTCAGCTCAGCCCTTGACAGCACCGGCGGAGATACCTTCGACGAACTGATCCTGTGCGCAGAAGAACACGATGAGCTGCGGCAGGATAGAGATCAGGGACAGGGCCAGAATGCGGTTCCAGGCAAAGCCCGTATCACCGTCCATGGACAGCTTGACGAACAGGGACATGGGGTACTTTGCAGGGGTCTGGACGTAAAGCAGGGGACCCATGAAGTCGTTGCAGCTCCACATGAACTGGAACAGTGCGCAGGACACCAGAGCGGGCATCAGCATCGGGACGATGACCTTGTACAGGGTCTGGAAGGAGGAGCAGCCGTCGATGGCGGCAGCCTCGTCCAGGTCGCGGGGGACGTTGCGCATGAACTGCACCAGCTGGTAGACGAAGTAGGTCTCAGTTGCGAATGCGCAGTGGACCCAGATGGCCAGATAGAACGGGCTGTTGACCCAGCCGAACTTGGTGTACAGCAGGAACTGAGGCACGTTCAGGACGACCTGAGGCAGGAACAGGGTGGCCAGCATGATGCTGAACAGGAGCTTCCGGCCCGGGAAGTCGAAGCGGCCAAAGCCGTAAGCTGCAATGCAGGAGGAGACCACGGTGCAGATGACCTTGGGCAGGACGTAGCTGTAAGTGTTCAGCATGGCCTGCAGGATGTTGATGGAACCGCCGAAGTTGTTCAGTGCGTTCTTGTAGCCCTCCAGAGTGGGGTTCTTGATCCACAGGCCGATGCCTGCAAAGATCTCGCTGTTGTCCTTAAAGGTGGCGCTGATCATCCACAGCAGGGGATAGATCATGATGAGGCCCACCAGGATCAGGACGAGGTACTTGAAAAACGTCGCGATGGCGTTAGAAGCTTTCATTCCCATACTGTCACACCTTACCTTTCATCCGAGTAGTAGACCCACTTCTTCTGGCTGGTGAAGGCGATGATCGTCAGGATGCAGACGATGACGAACATGATCCATGCCAGTGCGGAAGCCATGCCCATCTGGTTGGACTTGAATGCGTAGTTGTAGACCAGAATGGAGATGAGGGTGGTGGAACCGCGGGGACCGCCGTTGGTGATGATGAACGGGCCATTGAACTCCTGGAAAGCCTGGCAGATCTGAGTGACCAGGTTGTAGAAGATGATGGGGGTGATCATCGGGACGGTGATGGAGAAGAACTGCTTCCATTTGCCTGCGCCGTCGATGGTGGCGGCCTCGTACAGATCGGCCGGCACGCCCTTCAGAGCGGCGAGGAACAGCACCATGGCGGAGCCGAACTGCCAGATACGCAGGAAGCAGATGATCCACAGTGCGTAGCTGGGGTCGCTCAGCCAGGAGGGACCCTGGAAGTGGCCGAAGGTCAGCATACGGATGAGGGTGTTGACCAGACCGTCATCACGGAACACGGCCTTCCACAGCACGGCGATAGCAACAGAGCCGCCGAGGATGGAGGGGATGTAGTAGACAGTGCGGAACACGTTCACGCAGGCGATCTTGAAGTTCAGGATGTAGGCGATGAACAGTGCGAAGACCAGCTTCAGAGGCACAGTGATGAAGCTGTACTTGAAGGTGGTGATGAGCGCCTTGGTGATCTTGGGAGTGGTGAAGGCGTCCACATAGTTCATGATGCCATACTGATGGATGCCGTTGAAGAAGTCCATATCCGTAAAGCTGTAGTACAGAGACTGGCCGAACGGAATGGCCTTGAAGACGACGAAGCCGATGATCCAGGGGATCAGGTAGAACAGGCCCTGCCATTTGTCAAAAAACTTCTGGGCCGGGGTACGCCCGAGAGAGGGCGCTTTGCTTTCTTTCATCCAGGGGTCCTCCTTTTATAAGGATATGTCTCGTGCGCCGCACAATAGTTTGGACACATTTTTGTCAAAAAAATGTCATCACCGTCTTGCAAAAAAGGGGCATCCGTCCGTAGGTGGAAGGGATGCCCCTTGCAAGACTCCTTTATGCGGGGCGGCCCGTGTCAACACCGCGCGTGTGCGGGCCGCAAAAAGTCCATGAGGCGGAAATCAGACGGTGTAGCCGACAGACTCCATGCCGTCCAGCAGGGTATCGACCAGGTCAGCGCCGGAAACATTGTCGTAATCCAGAGTGTCGAACACCTCCTGATAGACGCCGGTGCCGGTAGCCTTCAGGTCGTTGGACTCGAACAGGGGGTCGAGCTGGTTGGAAACGAAGGCCATGACCTTGCCGTTTGCCTCAGCCACCAGCTCCTTGATCTTGCCGGCGCTCTGAGCAGCAGCCAGACCAGCCTTGGAGGCGGGGATGCCGCACTCGGAGCCCATGATCTCGGCACCTGTGGTCTCGTTCAGCAGGAAGTTGATGAGGGTAGCTGCCTCTGCGGGATGCTCGCAGGTCTTGGTGATGGCCAGACCCATGGAGACCTTGGAGAAGCCGCCGTTGTAATCGCCGAACTTGATCTCCTCGCCCACGGTGAAGCCGGCCTTGTTCTCCTCGTCCAGAGCGTCAGCGTACTTGGTAGCGGAGGAGTCCCACTCGAAGCAGCCGGCCAGCTTGCCGGTGATCCACTCGGTGGACTGGTGAGCGGCGTTGTCGCCGTTGGAGCCGTAGTAGGTGGGCAGGCTCATGATGACGTGGCCCTCGACCAGGCTCTTGATGAAGTCGATGCCCTCAGCGATCTGGTCGGCATCGTAGTTCAGGGTGGAGGTGGCGGGGTCGGCCCAATCCTTGCCGTACTTGCTCTCGAGGTAGAACACCATCAGGATCATACGGTCGTATGCGCCCAGGTGCAGGGGATAGTAGTCATCGCCCAGCTTCTCCTGGAAGGTCTTGCCGGCAGCCATCAGCTCGTCCAGAGTGGTGGGGAAGGAGATGCCGGCCTTGTCGAAGGTGGTCTTGTTCCAGTAGAAGATACGGCCGGTCATAGACACGGGTACGCACTGCTGAGAGTTTGCCACGTTGCAGGCAGCCAGCTTGGCCTCATCCCACTGGGTCAGGTCGAGGTACTCGGAGACGCTGTTCAGGTCGATGAAGGTCTGGCCGTTCTTGGAGTAGTTGTACAGCCAGTTCCAGTTGATCTGGCAGACATCCTCAGCGACGCCGCCTGCAAACTTGGTGGACATGGTATCCTCCCAGCCGGACCATGCAGCGAAGGTAGGGTTGACGGTGATGGTGCTGTGCTCAGCAGAGAAAGCCTTGATGGCCTCCTGGTAAGCGTTGTGACGGGACTCGCCGCCCCACCAGCTCATGGTCAGGGTGACGGGGTCAGAAGACAGACCAGCCACGGAAGCTGCTGCGGAAGAAGCAGCGGTGGAAGTGGCGGTAGAACCAGCATTGCCGGAGCCGCCGCAGGCGGCCAGCAGGCCGGCAGCACCCACAGCGCCAGAGACCTTCAGAAAGTCACGACGAGAAATTGCCTTGCTCATTTTCGTTCTCCTCCTATGTAGAAAACATCTTCTTGCATGGACGCCTCTGCAAAGCATCCGTTGTATACAAATATGATACCAAAAGCAAGAAAAAAAAGAAAGATGCAAATTGTAGTGATAGCGGCAGAAAACGTACAAATATTGCGCTTATTTTTTGCCCGGTTTTGACGTCATTGCCAGAATGAATAAACTTGGACCGAAAAACTGTGCAACTTGTATACTTCAACGATTTGCATAGAAAACTGGGATGCAACAGGGGAAGATTGGCCTGAATTGCAAGAATTTTGTAGCCGAGGCAGAATTTGTTGAAAGAGCGTTGTATACATTAAAAGCAACGATAACAGAAAGTTCCGGCCCCGAGCTGATATATCAATAGCGCAAAAAACGCGCGAATTGGGGCACGACTGATATATCACGGATGCAGAAAAGATACAAAAATGCCGCCCGGCGCGCGGACGGCATAAGATCAGGAAAAAGAGTCACCGGCGGGCGGCGTAGAAGGCGCTGCGCTCCCGGAAATAGCACTGGGGACACATGCTGACGTACTGGACGTCGTTCTCAAGGTCGATGGCTACCTGTTCGCCCTCAAAGACGAAGCGGCCGTTGACCTTGCGGCAGTTGCAGGTGGCCTTGCGGCCGCAGGTGCAGATGGTCTTCATCTCCTCGATGGTGTGGGCCAGCTCCAGAAGCCGGGTGGAGCCGGGGAAGCCCTTGAGGGAGAAGTCGGAGCGCAGGCCGTAGCAGATGACGGGGATGTTCAGCTCTACCGTCACCATGAACAGCTGCTCGGCCTGCTCGGCGGTGAGGAACTGGCTCTCGTCACAGAGCACACAGGCCAGAGGCCGGCCCTCGCTGCTGGCAGCCCGGACGGCCTCCACCAGGTCCATGTCCGGCGGCACCAGCAGATCGGCAGGGCGGCGGACGCCCAGACGGCTCACGAGGTCGCCGCTGCCCTTGGTGTCTACCCTCGGCTTGAGGATGAGCACCCGCATCCCCTGCTCCTCGTAGTTGTGGGCCACCTGCATCAGCGCGGTGCTCTTGCCGCTGTTCATTGCGCCGTAACGGAAATAAAGCTTTGCCATGTCGAAAAAGTCTCCTCATGAAAGGACTCTCTCAGCCAAAGCCTGACGGAGAGGGCCTGTATTATCGATAATATCTGCTCAGTCCTGATTGCGCAGCCGGTAGCCCAGGCTCATCAGGCTGTCGCCGAGGTGGACGTTCTCCACCACCACGTCGGGGTAGGAGACAGACAGATCGTAGTGGGAGAAGTTCCAGAAGCCCTGGATGCCCAGAGCCACCAGACGGCCGCTGATCTCCTCTGCGCCGCTGCGGGGCAGACAGAGCACAGCCACCTCGGGGTGGTGCTCGGCGCAGAAAGCTTCCAGCTCGTCGATGTGTAAGATCCGGATGCCGTTGATCTCTTTGCCCACCTCGTCGGGGGCATTGTCGAAGGCGGCGATGAGCTTGTAGCCGTTGGTGTCGGTGGTGATGAAGCGGCTCACAGCCTTGCCCAGACGGCCGCAGCCGATGAGGATGGTGGGCAGGAGGTCGCCGTTGCCAAAGAGCAGATGCTCAAGGATGCTCAGCAGGTTCTCCACCGAGTAGCCGATGCCCTGACGGCCATTCACGTCGCCGATGCAGTTGAAGTCCTGCCGCACCTGAGAGGCAGTGGTACCCATCTGGGCGGCCAGCTCACGGGATGAGATGCTGGTGATGCCGTCGTTCTTCAGGGTGCGCAGGTAGCGATAGTATTTGGGCAGGCGCTTGATGACGGGCAGAGAAGCTTTGCCGGGAGTGTTCATAGGGGGTCTCCTTTCTTTTTATCCGCAGCATTGCCGGGGGGAGGTGCGCAGCGGCAGGGCGCTCCGGCAAAAGATTTGTACTTTCTTGTACAATAATGATACATATTTGACAATCTTATCTCTAGTATAAAGTATACAGCGCGAAGAGAGAATGTCAAACCATTTGGCACATTTTTTTGAGAAAGAAAAGAAATCTTTACCGAAGTATAACCGGCAGGAATGCCGGACAAGCTGAAATGAAGCAAAAAGGAGGATGCGCAGAATGTCACAGGAAGAGAAGAACGTCCCCGTGGAGCAGCAGCGGCTGGAAAAAGAGCAGATCGAGGATATGGGCAGCGTTTACCGCACCCGGGGAGCTCACGCCATCCACTGCCTGACGGTCATCGGGCAGGTGGAGGGCCATGTGGAAGCGCCCCAGGGCCAGAAGACCACAAAATATGAGCATGTCATCCCCCAGCTGGTGGCCGTGCAGGAGGACCCCGCCATCGAGGGCCTGCTGGTCCTGCTCAACACCGTGGGCGGGGATGTGGAGGCGGGGCTTGCGCTGGCGGAGCTCATCGCCAGCATCTCCAAGCCCAGTGCGGCGGTGGTGCTGGGCGGGGGCCACTCCATCGGCATCCCGCTGGCCGTCAGCGCCCAGCGGAGCTTCATCGTGCCTACTGCCACCATGACGGTCCACCCCGTCCGCCATTCCGGCATGATATTGGGCGTGCCCCAGACCATGCGCTGGTTCGAGCAGATGCAGGAGCGGATCACCGGCTTCGTGGCGTCCCACAGCGGCATCTCGGAGAAGCGGTATACGGAGCTGATGATGCGCACGGGCGAGCTGGTCATGGACGTCGGCACCGTGCTGGATGGCCGAAAAGCCGTGCGGGAAAAGCTCATCGACGAGCTGGGCGGGCTGTCGGACGCGCTGGCATGGCTCTACCGAGAAATCGAGGGGAAATAAATTGCCATTTGACTTTTCCCGTGGTACAATGAAAGAATCGAGTCGTATCGGAATTCTTCCATCGTCACCGGCAGAGCCGCCCTGAGCGCGCCCTGCTTCATGATATAAAATAAGGAACGGGTTTTAGGAAACATGGCAAAGAGAAAACGCAAGACCTCCGGGCGCAGCACAGCCTCGCGCCGCAAGAACCGGACACAGGACCGGATGCCCGCGGGGCTCATCACCCTGTTTGCGGGGCTGGTGCTCATGGCGCTGGCTTTCGTGCCGGGCAGTTCGGCTTGGCGCACGATGCACGATGTCCTGTTCGGCGTGTTCGGCTGCGGAAGCTTCGTGCTGGGCGCAGCGCTGTGCTATCTGGCCATCCTCTACACCCGGGGCGAAGACCTTCTGCCCCACATCGCAAAGCTGGCGCTGGGGCTCATCTTCGCCAGCGGCACGGTCATCGTCTTTTCTGACATCCCCACCGACCAGACCGCCGCGCAGATGACCGCTGCCTGTTATCATAATGGGATGAGCGCATGGCTCTCGGGCGGTGCGCTGGGCGCTGTGCTGGGCGGGACGCTCCTGCTGCTCTGCGGCAGACCCGCCGCCAATCTGGTCATGGCGGCGCTGGCGGCCTGCGCCAGCCTGTACATTTTCGACGTTACGCCCGCCGAGTGCTGGCAGTGGCTCTGCAACGTGGGCGGCAGCGTCCACGAAAAGGGCCTTGCCGTCCACGAGCAGAATGCCGCCCGCCGGGCCGAGCGTCTGGCAGAACGCGCCGCCGAGGAGGCCGCGGCAGAGGAATACGAGGACTATGACGACGACCTGCCGGAAGACGAAGCGGGCGAAGGCGGGGACTGCTGCGGCGGCGAAGAGCCTGCCGCGCCCGCCTTCCATATCCAGCCTCCCGGCTGGCTGGCTGGCGTCTTCCACTGGGGCCATCAGGTGATGCAGGGCGGCGAACAGGCAGAGCCTGCCCCTGCGCCCGCACCGGAAGCGCAGACCCCGCCTCAGCCCGAGCCGGCCCCCGTACAGGTGGAAAAATCCCGGCCCCGTGCGCCCTTTGATATTGATTTAGGCCCTGACCATACCACCGTCACCAAGGGCGGCAGTGAGCCCATCGAGCCCATCATCCTCGGCCCCGGCGGCACCTTCGGCATGGACCCGCTCCGCCGTGCGCCCATCCGCCCCACCGTGACGCCCATCGTCCCGGACGCTGTGGATACCGCCGCCGAGGACTTCTTCACGGCCCAGCCCGAGCCGACGGTGACCCCCACCGTCACGCCCGCCGCCCCGGCAGAAGAGCCGGAACAGCAGCCCGCGCCTGAGCCGCCGCTCTCCTTCGGCATCCCGCTCTATGATCTGACCCCGACTCCGGAACCGGCCCCGCAGCCGGTCAGCGCCGAGAATGCTGCGGCGTTCCGCTCCGAGCCGGATGAGGACGGCTGGATCAGCATCACCAGCGACCCGGTGGAGGAAAAAGACCTCAACACGCTGGTGGCAGCCGCCATGGAAAAGCCAGCTGTCTCCGAGGAGCAGGCCGCGAACGCCCCCGCCGAAGAGGCGGAGACGGAGGAGAGCTTCCAGTATCAGTACCCCTCCATCGAGCTGTTCGAGCGCGCCCCGGAGGAAAGCGACTCCGGCGCGGAAGACGAGCTGAAAGCCAACGCCCAGAAGCTGGTGGACACGCTGGAAAGCTTCGGCGTCCGCACCCGTGTGCTGGATATTTCCCGCGGCCCGTCGGTCACCCGGTATGAAGTCCAGCCCATGGCGGGCGTCAAGATAAGCCGCATCACTTCGCTGGCGGACGACATCGCCCTGAATCTGGCGGTGGCCGATGTCCGCATGGAGGCGCCCATCCCCGGCAAGCCTGCCGTGGGCATCGAGGTGCCGAACCATAAGAAAACGCCGGTCTACATCCGCAGCGTCTTTGAGAGCCAGAGCTTTTTGCGGATGACCTCGCCGATGGGCATTGCGCTGGGCAAGGACATCGCCGGCGTGGCCCAGGTGGCCGACCTGTGCAAGATGCCCCATCTGCTCATCGCGGGCAGCACCGGCAGCGGTAAATCGGTCTGTGTCAACAGCATCATCATGAGCCTGCTGTTCCGCTCCAGCCCCGAGGACGTCAAGCTCCTGCTCATCGACCCCAAGGTCGTCGAGCTGGCTGAGTACAACGGCATCCCCCACCTGCTGATGCCCGTCGTCACCGAGCCCCGCAAGGCGGCCGGCGCACTGGGCGGCGCAGTGCAGGAGATGGAGCGCCGCTACCACCTCTTCGCGGAGAACAACGTCCGCGACATCAAGTCCTTCAATAAGCTGGCGGCAGCGGACCCGAACCTCGAGAAGATGCCCTACATCGCCATCATCATCGACGAGCTGGCCGATCTGATGATGGTCGTCGGCAAGGATGTCGAAGACTCCATCTGCCGCATCGCCCAGAAGGCCCGCGCCGCCGGTATGCACCTCATCGTGGCGACCCAGCGCCCCAGCGTGGACGTCATCACCGGCCTCATCAAGGCCAACATCCCCAGCCGCATCGCCTTCGCCGTGTCCAGTCAGGTGGACAGTCGCACCATCCTCGACGGTGCCGGTGCCGAAAAGCTGCTGGGCATGGGCGATATGCTCTTCATGCCCGTGGGCGCACCCAAGCCCACCCGTATCCAGGGTACCTTTGTGCGGGATGAGGAGATCAGCCGTGTGCTGGACTTCATCAAGAAGAGCGCTACCGTCCAGTACGACGAGGCCATGATAGAGGCCATGGAAAAACACGCCATCCAGGACGGCAAGAAGGGCAGCAGCTCCGCCGACTCCGACGAGGAGGGCGGCAGTGACCCGATGCTCAAGCAGGCCGTGGAGGTGGTCATCGACGCCGGCCAGGCGTCCACCAGCCTTTTGCAGCGCCGCTGCAAGCTGGGTTATGCCCGCGCCGCCCGCATCATGGACGAGATGGAAGAAAAGGGCATCATCGGCCCCTACGAGGGCGCAAAGCCCCGCGCTGTCCTCATCAGCCGCCAGCAATGGCTGGAAATGCAGATGAATCAGCCGGATGAATGACCTCTCAGTCAAAGCCGGACGGCTTTGCCGGCTCCCCCTAATAGGGGCAACGATTTCGACCGCCGCCAGTGGCGGAAACAGGGAGAAATTGTTGGGGCTGCGGCCAGCGGGATGCAAACGAAAGTGAAGCAGCCGCTGGGAGCCGCAACCCGGGGTGCGGAGCACCCGCTGGCGTACCGGACAGGCTCACGCCGGATGAATAGAATGTTTGATTTCGGAAGCAATAGAGCCCTGCTGTATAGGGCAGGCATCATGAAAGAAAAAGGATAACTATGGAGCATTACACCGAATTTCTCCCCATCAGCCGGGCCGACATGGAGGCCCGGGGATGGGACCAGCTGGACTTCGTGGTGGTGGGCGGCGACGCCTATGTGGACCACCCCAGCTTTGGCACCGCCATCATCAGCCGCCTGCTGGAGGCCGAGGGCTACAAGGTGGGCGTGTTGGCACAGCCCCGCTATACCGACTGCGAGGACTTCAAGCGGTTCGGCAAGCCGAAGTACGGCTTTTTCATCGGCGGCGGCAACGTGGACAGCATGGTCAGCCACTATTCCGTGGCAAAAATTCCCCGCGCCGAGGACGAATACTCCCCCGGCGGCAAGGCCGGTGCCCGCCCGGACCGCAGCGCCACCGTGTACACAAAACTTGCCAAGCAGGCTTACCCCGACCTGCCGGTGATCTTAGGCGGTCTGGAGGCCAGCCTGCGGCGGTTCGCCCACTACGATTACTGGCTGGACACCGTGCTGCCCAGCATCGCCGAGGACTCCGGCGCGGATCTCATCAGCTTTGGCATGGGCGAGCACCAGACCGTGGAGATCGCCCGCCGTCTGGCCGCCGGGGAGCCGGTGGAGACCATCACGGACGTGAACGGCACCTGCTATCTGACCGATTTCGACCACCTGCCTCAGCGGTATGTGGAGTGCGCCGGCTTTAAAAAGGTTGCCAGCGATAAGACCGCCTACGCCAAGGCCTGCCGCATCCAGATGGACAATCAGGACGTGGTCAGCGGCCAGATCATCGTGCAGAAGCAGAGCGAAAAGTATCTGGTGCAGAACATCCCCGCAAAGCCGCTGGTGCGCGGAGAGCTGGACAAGGTGTACGCCCTGCCCTACACCCGCCGGTACCACCCCATCTACGAGAGCATGGGCGGCGTACCCGCCATCCGCGAGGTGCAGTTCTCCATCATCCAGAACCGCGGCTGCTTCGGCGGCTGCAATTTCTGCGCCATCCAGCTGCATCAGGGCCGACGCGTCACCAGCCGCAGCGCCGACAGCATCGTGGCCGAAGCAGAGCGGATGACCCACGAGCCGGATTTCAAGGGCTACATCCACGACATCGGCGGCCCCACCGCCAACTTCCGTTTCCCATCCTGCCGCGAGCAGATGCTGCGGGGGATGTGCAACGGCGGCAAGCACTGCCTCGCCCCCACCACCTGTTCCCACATGATCGTGGACCACAGCGATTACCTGAAAATCCTCCGCCGCGTCCGGGAGCTGCCCGGCGTCAAGAAGGTGTTCATCCGCAGCGGCATCCGCTTCGATTACCTGATGGCCGACCCCGATGACACTTTCTTTAAGGAGCTGGTGGAGTACCACGTTTCCGGCCAGCTGAAAGTCGCGCCGGAGCACTGCGCCCCCAACACCCTCGCCTACATGGGCAAGCCGCCCATCGAGACCTTCAACAAGTTCAAGGATAAGTTCTACGAGCTGAGCAGGAAGGCAGGAAAAAAGCAGTACCTCGTGCCGTATCTCATGTCCAGCCACCCGGGCAGCACCCTCAAGGACGCCGTCTATCTGGCCGAATACCTCTACAAGAACCATATGCGCCCCGAGCAGGTGCAGGATTTTTATCCCACGCCCGGCACCGTGAGCACCTGTATGTTCTACACCGGCCTCGACCCCTACACCTTGAAGCCGGTGTTTGTGGAAAAGACCGCGGAGGGCAAGGCACTTCAGCGCGCCCTGCTCCAGTATTATGAGCCCCGCAACGCCGAAAAGGTCATCAAAGCGCTGAAAATGACCCACCGCGAAGACCTCATCCCCCTGCTGGTTCCCGCTGAGGGCCGCATTGCGGTCCAGCGTTCGGTCCGCAGAGCCGAGGCCGCCGATGTGACCATCCACGGCGACGGCACCTACACCGTCCGGCCCAGAGGCAAGGGCGGCAAGCCCCAGAGCCGCTCCGCCGCCCCGGTAGGCCGTCAGCCCAGCCCCGGCGCGCGTTTTGCGCCCCATTCGGCTCCTGCGCATAAACCGAAAAGCAATCAACAGAAAGAGAATACATCGTGGAAAACTTCAAAAAAGAAAAAGTGACCGCTCAAACGCTCATGAGCCGCCTCGCTGCGCTGGCGCTGGCCGCAGCTCTTGCGCTGGGCCTCGTGGGCTGTGACACCTCTTCCATCGTCCCGGGAGGCAGCGGCGACGTCATGCCGAACCCGGCAGCTTCTCAGACCGGAACGACGCCTTCCGACGGGCAGGACGCTGCCTTCCAGATGCACTTCATCGACGTGGGGCAGGCGCTGAGCGTGCTGGTGGAGTGCGACGGACAATTCATGCTCTACGACGGCGGCAATGTGGACGACGGCAGTCTGGTGGTCTCCTACTTGCAGAGTCAGGGTGTCGAGCAGCTGGAGTATGTCTTCTGCTCCCACGCCCACGAAGACCATGTGGGCGGTCTGGCCGCTGCGCTGGCCTATTTCCCGGCCTGCCACGTCTACAGCCCCGTGACGGAAGCCTCCACCAAGTGCTTCAAGGATTTCGTCAAGTACACCCAGCAGCAGAACCTACAGGTGGAAGTACCTGCCGCAGGCACCCAGTGGGCGCTGGGCAGCGCCACTGTGACCATGCTTGGCCCTGTGGCGCAGTACGACGACACCAACGATACCTCCATCGTCCTGCGCATCGACTACGGCGCGACGAGCTTCCTGCTCACCGGTGATATGGAGGCCGACGCCGAGCGCGACCTCGTGAACAGCGGCGCGAACCTCAAGGTGGATGTCTTACAGGTGGGCCACCACGGCTCCAGCACCTCCACCAGCTACGTCTTCCTGAACGCTGTCCTGCCCGAGATGGGCATCATCTCCTGCGGGGTCAACAACAAGTACGGCCACCCCCACGAGGAGACCCTGAGCATCCTGCGGGACGCCGGTGTGGACGTCTACCGCACCGACCTGCTGGGGACGATCACCGTTTCCAGCGACGGCCAGAACTACACGGTGGCCACCGAACACTTCGCCACCGACGCGGAGCTGAATCCCACCGACCCGGCAGCGTCCAGCACGGCCCAGCAGGCCTACATCGGCAACGTGAACAGCAAAAAGTTCCATCTGCCCAGCTGCGCCAACCTCCCGGCAGAGAAGAACCAGATCCTCTTCTCCAGCTATGATGAAGCTGTGGCCGCAGGCTACAGCCCCTGCTCGAGCTGCATCAAATAACAAATAGACAAAAGGGAAGCCCCACCGTCAGATGGGGCTTCCCTTTTGTCATACTATCAGCGTCCGCGTCCGGCTCCGCCGCCGTGGCTGCTGCCGCCGCCCATGCCGCCGAAGCCGCCGGAGCGACCACCGCCAAAGCTGCCGCCGCCGCGCCCGGCTCCGCCAAAACCGGAGCCGCCGCCCATACCGCCAAAGCCGCTTCCACCGAAGCCGCCGCCGCGGGGAGGACGAGGCCCGCGGGGAGGACGAGGTCCGCGAGGGCCGCCATAGAAACCACCGCCGGGGCCGAAGTCATCGTAAGGGCCGCGGGGAGGGCGCGGGCCTCTGTGCCAACGCCGTGCGCCGAACCAGCCAAACGGCCCCCAGAACCAGCCGAAGGAGTGGCCGAGAGGGGTGATAAAGATAAAGAAAACTGCGATGAACAGGATGATATAAGCAAGCATGGAGAAAATGCCGCCGATAAAGCTTTCCCAGATGGAGTAGTGCTTCTGGGGCGGGACAGGCTCGACGGAGGGCCGGGTGGTCTGGGTGTCAGAGCCGTCGGAATAGATGGTCCCGCCGCTCAGAGTGACCCCGTACACCTCTGCGATGGTGTTTGCCACATTGGTGGCGCAGGTGAGGACGGCGGCGTCGTACTTCTTGGCGGCGAAATCGTCCTCCATGGTCTGCACGAGGGTGCTTGCCTGATCAGCCAGCAGGGTGCTGCGGAAGCCGTCGCCGTAGGTCAGATAGTAGTCGCCGTCGGCGTACTGGTCCGACTGCATCACCAGCAGGATGAGTACGCCGTTGTTCTTGCTGGAACTGCCGATGCCCCAAGCATTGATGGCCGCCATGGCGTAGTCCTCGGTGGTGGCGCTGCCGGTGTAGTCCACAGTCAGCACGCCGATCTGTGCGCCGTCGCAGCTGGAAGAGAGCTGCGCGTTGAGGGTCTTGAGCTCCGAGGTGGTGCTGTCGCTCAGCACACCGGCGTCGTCCACCACGCATTGATCTTTCGGCAGGCTGGGCAGCTGGATGCTGGAGGCCGAAGCCGCCGGTGCCAGCGCCGTGATGCCGACGGTCACGACAAGAAGCAGTGCCGCAATGCGGCGGGAGAATGTTTTCATCGTCTTCATGCGAAAAGTTCCACCTCCTGTATGCCGAACAGCTTGCCCAGCACGCTGGCCGGGAAGCCGCCGACGTCTTTCTGGTAGCCCTGGACCGCATCGTTATAATGCAGGTTGCTGATGATGGTCTGCGCACCGTTGAACTGGCTGTACTGCCCCTGCACCGCACCCATCTTCATGGGGTCTGCGGCCTGCTCCTGCAGCTTTGCGTAGAGCTGGCCGATGGCTGTGCCAAGCGTCTCGTTCGACTGGTAGAGCATATGCATCCTGCCGCCGGTGTAAACACTCAGAGAGTCCGGTGCGTGGATCCTGCCATCGGACTGCACCGCCCCGAGGCAGGCGGAAAAAGAGTCCAGCGCAGCCTGTGCCGTCTGCACTTCGGTGCTGTCTGCACCCAGTGTGTTGGACGCGGTGGTGATGATGTTGGCGGCCGTGTTGAGCCGTGTGGTCAACTCCTCATTCAGGGCATAGCCGCTGTCTGCGGCCACGCCGGTGGTGAACCCGTTCTTCACCGTGTCGTACTTTGCCCGGAGCTTCGCCCCGCCAAAGCCGAAAAAGCAGGCCAGCATCACCACGATGCAAAGCGCCACGGCCACGGCCTGCTTGCTCAGCGCGGCAGGCAGGGCCTTTTCGAGGCCTGCCAGCTTCTGCTGGAAGGGCGTCAGCCGCACTTCCTCCTCGGCGGGTGCTGCGGCGCGATAGCTGGAAGCGTCAAAGCCGCCGGTGGGTCGATTCTGTTGTCTGGAAAAATCTGCGTTTGCCATTTCAGCTCCGGATCTCCATCATCTTCTGTTTCAGCTCGTCTTCGATGCGGGTGAGCTCCTGCTCGGCGGCGGCACGCTTTGCGCGGCCCTCGCTCTGGATCTTGTTCAGCTCGTCCAGCGTCTCGATGAGGCTCTTGTTGGTCTGCTGCAGGGTCTCGATGTCCACGACACCGCGCTGGGACTCCTTGGCCGTCTCGATGGTACCCATCTTGAGGGCGTCGGCGTTCTTTTTCAGCAGCTCGTTGGTCATGTCGGTGACGGCACGTTCGGCCTGCATGGCCTGCTGGCTGTGGGCCAGACCCAGTGCCAGCACCATCTGGTTCTTCCACAGGGGGATGGTGTTGACGATGGTGGACTGTATCTTCTCGGCCATCATGGAGTTATTGTTCTGCAAAAGCCGGATCTGGGGGCCCATCTGCAGGCTGATGGTGCGGGTCAGCTCGAGGTCGTAGAGCTTTTTCTCAAAGCGCTCGCACTGGTCGGCCAGATCGCGTGCGGCCTGTGCGTCCTCAGGCAGGCCGGAAGCCTTTGCCTTGTCCATCGCCTGCTGCAGCTCGTGGGCGCGGAAGTCGGCCAGCTTCTTCTTGCCCGCGAGGATATACATGCTCAGCTCTTTGAAATAGGCCATGTTCAGCTCGTACATCTTGTCCAGCATCGCAATATCCTTGAGCAGCTGCACCTGATGCTTTTCGAGGGCGGACTGGATGGTCTCGACGTTCGTTTCCGCTTTGCTGTACTTGGTCTTCATGTTGTCGAGCTGGCTGCCCTTTTTCTTGAAGAAGCCGAGGATGCCCTTTTCCTCTTCGGCGGCGTCAAAGTTCTTCAGCTCCCCGATAAGGTCGGTAATCATGCCGCCCACCTCGCCAAGGTCTTTGGTGGACACTTTGGAAAGTGCCGTCTCGGAGAAGTCGCCGATCTTCTTCTGGCAGGCGGAGCCGTACTGCAGCACCTGCTGGCTGTTGGTGATGTCGATCTTCTGAGCGAAGGCGTCCACCATCGCCTGCTCCTCGGGGCTGAGCTTGACCTGTTCGGCCTCGGGGGCCGCAGCGGGTTCGGGCTGCTTCTCCTCGGCGGCAGGTGCTTCCACTGGGTCGAGGGTCAGGGTGGGGACAGCGGGTGCGTCTAAGTCAAAATTGAACGTATTATCAGCCATGAGAGATTCCTTCCTTTCCAAATCGATACACGGCCTTGCCCTCTCCGTCAATGCTTCGCATTGCCGCCTCTCCCAGAGGGAGAGGCTTTTCCGGGGGCCGGTATGCTGCAGGTTTCCACCAGAGGCTCTCCCTTTGGGAGAGCTGGCGCGTCAGCGCCTGAGAGGGCAAGCCAGTTTTAACTCAGTCCCTGCCCCTTCATCATATTTTGGAGCACCGTCAGATCCGCCGAGAGGTCCATGCTTTCAGCGGCATACAGTGCATCCAGCTGGTTTTCGAATGCAGTGGCGATGGAAGCCGCGTTCCGCTCTACCTCTGCCCGAATCGAAGCGGCATTTTCGCCCCGCACACCCTGGCGGGCCAGCTTTGCGTACTGCTCCAGCACATTCACCGCGTCGGGCAGATAGTAGTTCGCAAAGCGGCGTACCTGCTTTGCCTTGGCGGGGCTGGCCTCCACCGTCTCCACGATGGAGCGGCCTGCCTTTTCCATCCGGGTCATGGCGGCGGAAAGCTCCGGGTCGGGCAGGGCCTCGTTCAGCGCGTGGAGGGCATCCAGCTTCTGCTGGATGTCGGCCAGCATCTCGTCCACATCGCCGCTGCCGGTGTGGAAAGGCACTTCATGCTCCACCACCCGGGGCGGGCAGACCTTCTTTGCCGCGCCGAACATCACGGCTGCACCGCCCAGCGCTAGCAGCAGCGCCCACAGCTTATATGCTGGCAGCGCCGCGCACAGCACCGCGAACACCAGCGCCGCCGCATACCACGGCAGGACGCTGGGCTTTTGGGTGCGGATAACTTTGCTCATGCATTTTCTCCTTTCCCGAAGGGGCGCACCGCCCCTTGCACTCTTCCATAATAAATCCTTTTATCCACAAAACGCAAGTGTTTCATGAATAATTTACAGGTTGGAAACGGTTATATAATCTTTGAGGGCCTCGCCCCAGACCTCGCGCAGGGTTTCGGGGCGGCAGGCGGCGTTGGCGGGGCTGGTGCTGGGCAGCTTGACCGCCGGGATGCCGGAGACCGGCAGCAGATATTTGGTATAAATGCGGTAGGCCGTGGCCCCGTTGCAGAACACTGCCTCAATGGGCGCTTTTGCCAAAAGAGATGCAATGTCGTTCGGCACCACGTCCCGGATAGAGGCGTCCGACGCGCCGGTGATGGTGCAGCTTTCCAGCGTGTCCCACAGGGCGAGGCCGTGGCGGAGGATGATGCCCTTTTTGGCCTCGATGTCCTCCCGGTCGGGGACAGGCTCGCCGGTGAGGGCCGCCATCATGGGCCAGAAACGGTTCTGCGGGTGGCCGTAGTAGAAGGCCATCTCCCGGCTTTTGGGGCTGGGCCATGTGCCGAGGATGAGAGCGCGGCTGTTTTCAGAGTAAACGGGTGCGAAGCTCATCGTTCCATCGTCTCCCATGCAGAGCCGAAGCTGCGGTCGGAGGGCTCCGCCTTCGGGCCGTCGAACCACAGCTCTTCAATAAGGGCAGCAAGTCCGTCCTCCCGCACGTCGCCGATGACGCGGTCAGCGGCGGCTTTGGCTTCGTCGGTGCCGTTGGACATGCAGCAGCCGAGGCCGGCTGCTTTCAGCATCCCCACATCGTTGGCGGAGTCGCCTGCCGCCACGGCCTCGGCGAGGGAGAGGCCCATCTTCTCGCAGAGGTCTGCGAGGCCCGCGCCCTTGTCGATCCCGCCCCGCACGATGTCGTAGAAGTGGGAGCCGTCGGGCAGCTGGCCGCCCGCCTGCACGAAGTGAAGGCCGAGGTGGCCGTACTTTTTGTGGAACCGCTCCAGCGCCCCCTCGGGGAAGATGCAGAACGCCGCGTGAGGCATATCGATGAGGTGGCGGTCCTGGTCTTCGCCGTCCACGCAGTCCAGACCGACGCTGTTCATCTGCTCGTAGTACTTGTGGAGGATGTCATACTCGCAGTAAGCGTAGGATGCATCCTTGAAGTCAAATTGCAGGGGGTAGTTGTAGTCCTCACAGAAATCCACCAGCGCGTACATCTCTTCACTGGTCATGGGGTGCTCTGCCGCGATGGTGCCGTTCTTGTCCACGACGCAGGCACCGTTGCAGGTGATGGCATAGTCGAACCGGATGCCGCCCAGCTGGCCTTTCCGGTTGATGGCTGACCAGGCCCGGCCTGTGCTGAGCACGAATTTTCCCCCGGCGGCCTGAAGCTTCTTCACGGCCTTGACCATGGCCGGACGGGGCTGGCTCTCCCCGAAGGGGACGAGGGTGTTGTCGTAATCGCTTGCGAGAATTTTATATTGCATGGTGTTCTCCTTATATCGATATATAAGCTGAGTATATCACAAAATGGAGGCTTTGTCTCAAGAATATCAACAGTGAAAGCCTCTCCCTTTGGGAGAGGTGGCTGCGCAGCAGACGGAGAGGGCAAGGTCGTTTACAAGAAAGCTGTTTTTTTACGATAAAATAAAAACGTCCGCATTTCTCTGTTGAAGAAGAAATGCGGATGTTAAAATGGAAAAATCAGGCGATAAATGCTACCACGATTTGGATGCCCACGCCCACAGCGGCGCCGCAGGCCCAGGTCAGGCCGGTGATGAAGAGGTTCTGCTTCCAGGAGGGATTCACCCGCCACAGCACGGCGAGACCCACGCCCGCGCCGGTGCAGAGACCGGCCACGAGGCTCGAGAAGCGGAGTGCGCCCTCGACGTAGAGCTGGGTCATCAGGACGCTGGCGGCACAGTTGGGGACAAGGCCCACCAGTGCGGCCACCACCGGCTGGAAGAAGCCCATCCGGCCCAGCACCGAGGCGAAGACATCCTCGCCGACGCACTCGACGATGAGGCCGAACACGAGGCTGAACACGAAGATAAAGACAAAGATCTCGAGGGTGTGGCGGAGCGCGGCCTTCCAGATGGGCTGGGGATGGCCCTCTTCGTCGCTGTGCTCCTCGTGGCAGTCCACCTCGTCGGCGTGGCCGGTGTAGCCGCCGCGCAGGCTGCGGGGCAGGGCCTTGCGGAGGACGAAGTCCAGCAGAAAGCCCACAAAGACAGCGTACACGACTTTGATGACCAACAGCAGGATCAGCTTATCCCAGTAGGCGGGCATGGACACCAGCAGGGGGATAGCCTCGTCGCTGGTGGAGAGATAGACGGCCATCAGCGTACCCAGCGTGATGACGCGGGAGGCGTAGAAATTGGAGGCGATGGCCGAGAAGCCGCACTGCGGCACACAGCCCAGCACCGCGCCCGGCACCGCACCCCAGCGGCCGCCGCCCGCCAGCAGGGTCTCGATGCGCTCACCGTGGCGGGTCTCGACATATTCAATAAAGAGATAGGCTAAAAACAGGAAGGGGAGCATCTTGGCGGTGTCCACCAGAGTTTCGCTCAGTACATCCAGAAAAAGTTCCATTGTTTGATACCTCGTGATATATAAAGTGTAGATAAGGCTTGTTTGCGCGCCTGTGCGCGGGTTAAATCGTTCTTGCGGTAAGGCTTAGTTCTCTTTTGCGTGCCAAAAGAGAACCAGAAAAGCACCCGCTACTTTCGAAGCGCGGGAGGCACGAGAAAGGGGCTGCTCGCCCCTTTCAGACCCCAAAGGAGAAGTCGAAGTGGAAAAATGCTAGCCGCTTCGCTTAACGCATTTTTCTCACTTCTCCGATTTGCTGCTTCGCAGCTGGTGTTACCTCTCTGCTGACGGTAAAGTTCTGCGAAAGCCTGAAATCT
>OBRJ01000252.1_pt1 | contig 42206 bp, 33 predicted proteins | sample 1494831 | NCBI WGS metagenome assembly OBRJ01 (sample SAMEA3360658, study PRJEB22359) | human gut metagenome | biome: ENVO:urban biome; feature: ENVO:human-associated habitat; material: ENVO:feces | place: Bangladesh | collected 2011
ATGTCCAGACGCTTCTTGTGGCAGTGCATCATCTGGATGTAGGCTGGCGTCCGTCCGATATGACCCAACGCAACGGCCGAATCATCCGTCAGGGCAACAAAAACAAACAAGTTTACGTCTATAATTACGTCACGGAAGGGACATTCGACGCCTACCTCTGGCAAACGCTGGAAAACAAGCAGAAGTTTATTTCGCAGATCATGACGAGCAAGTCGCCTATGCGCTCCTGCGATGATATTGATGAGCAGGCTCTGTCTTACGCTGAAATCAAGGCTCTGTGTGCTGGTGACCCGCGCATCCGGGAAAAGATGGATTTGGACGTGCAGGTGGCAAAATTGAAAGTTCTGCGCGGTGACTTCCAGAATCAGAAATATCGTCTGGAGGATAAGCTGCTCAAAACTTTCCCGGAGGAGATCCAGAAACAGAAAACCCGCATTGCTGCTTTACAACAGGATTCACAGATTGCAGCAGCACACCCGCAGGACAAAGAAAACTTCTGCGGCATGACCATCAAGGGCATGGTGTACGATGACAAAAAGGCTGCAGGCGAACGGCTGCTGCTGGCTCGGCAGGAGATGCCCAATGCTGATATGATGCTGCTGGGCACCTACCGTGGCTTTGAACTGAACATTCGATTCGACAGCTTCAAAAATGAGCATCAGGCCGTACTCCGGGCAGAGTTGAGTTACCCGGTGTCGCTGGGCGATGATGCGCGCGGCAATATCACTCGTCTGGACAATGCCATCGACAATTTCGCTGACCGTATTGCAGATGCCGAAAATGCTCTGCAAAACCTTGAACAGCAGAAGCAGGCCGCAGAGGTCGAAGTGGCAAAGCCCTTTGCACAGGAGGAAGAACTGGCCGAAAAGTCTGCCCGCCTTGCTGAATTGAACGCCTTGCTGAACATCGACCGTGACCGCAGTTCCTCGCAGGATGCTCCCGAAGAAACCGAGGAAACCGAAACACCTGCAACTCGTCCGTCTGTGCTGGCTGCACTGGGGGAAAAGACCAATCAGCCGGAGCCGGTGAAGCCGTTCAAGAGTTATCTGGATAAGGAGGGGCGATAATGTGAAAAAGCGGGAACACCGTCTATTTATTCGTGTGACCGATGAAGAACGAAACCGCATTTTAGATAAGATGTATGGAATGGGCATCCACAGTCTGAGTGCCTATATCCGCAAAATGGCACTGGATGGCTACTGCCTGAACCTCGACCTTCCACAGCTGCGCCGAATGGCTTATCTGCTTCAGAATTGCAGTAACAATCTGAATCAGGTCGCCAAACGCGCTAACGAAAACGGCAAGATCTACTCTGCCGACCTTGCTGATCTGCGCACCCGGCTGGACGAACTGATTTCCATTGGCAAGCAGATTCTGACTAAACTGGCAAATCTCTAAGAAAATTCCCGCAGTTGGAGGACTGCGGGTGTACATATAATGCTTGACATCCTTGCAGTGCAATAGTCGATACCTTTATAATAAGAGCGAACAGAAAGGAAGTGCCTGATATGATGTCTATCCTGAAGAAAATTGTTCTCTTCCCGGTTTCTCTCTTTGTGGCTTTTCTGGCTCTGATGGCGAAGTGGCTGCTCACGTTGTCCAGCTATGTGGTTGCTCCGCTGATGCTCTACATCTTCGGCTGCGGCATCTACACTGCCTACCGCCAGACTTGGGATCAGTTCTTTATCCTGCTGGTAGCTGAGTTCATCTGCTTCGTTCTCTTTTTCGGTGCAACAGCCATCACCGAGGACATCGGACGTTTCAGTGAGTGGCTTGCCGAACTGTAAGAAATAGTTTTAATCGTTTGCCGCCTTCGGGCGGCATTTTTCTTTTATGGGGGTGATTCAGGATGGCCGCGACACGGCTGATCGCGTTGCACAAAAACAAGGGCAAGTCGGTTGCGGCTTGTCTGAAAAGCCGCACAGACTATGTGCAGAATCCAGATAAGACCGAACAAGGTGAACTGGTAAGCTGCTACGAGTGTAGCCCTCTGACAGTCGATGAAGAATTTATGCTTTCCAAGCGGCAGTATGAACTTGCTACCGGGCGCAGACAGAAAAGCGACATCATCGCCTATCAAATTCGACAGTCTTTCAAACCCGGTGAGATCACCGCCGAGGAAGCCAACAAGGTGGGCTATGAACTTGCCATGCGGTTTACCAAGGGCAAATACGCTTTTATCGTTGCCACCCACACAGACCGTCACCACATCCATAACCATGTGATTTTCAACTCCACCGCATTGGACGGTTCAAAAAAGTTCCGGGATTTTTTCTTTTCGGCACTGGCCGTTCAGCGGTTGAGCGACTTGATTTGTCTGGAGCATCAGCTCTCTGTTATTGAAATAAAGCCCTACCGGGAACGGCAGAAACGTACCCTCTATCCACCCAAAGAAAGCAATCGTGATAGGCTGTGTGGCATCATCGACAGCATCCTTGCAGAAAAGCCCAAGGATTACGAAGATTTTCTGCAAAAACTGGAACAACAGGGTTATGAGGTCAAGCGTGGAAAATACACTTCCGTCAAGGGCGCACGGCAGAAGCGGTTCATCCGCTTCAAAACGCTGGGGGCTGGGTACAGTGAGGATGAACTGCAAGCGGTGATTGCGGGAAAAACCGAACACCGTCCGCGTCAGACACAGCCGTTCCAAGAGCCGCCGTTCCAATTGCTGGTTGACATTCAGGCAAAGCTCTCCGAGGGCAAAAGCGAAAGCTATGCACGATGGGCGAAAAAATATAATCTGAAAGAAATGTCCAAGACGCTGATTTTCTTGCAGGAGCACAAAATTGGCAGCGCAGATGAACTGAATGAACGCACAGCGGCGGCAACAGAAAAATACCACCAGCTGGGAGATTCCATCAAAGCCGCCGAAACACGGATGGCGGAAATTGCTGTGCTGAAAACGCACATCGTCAATTACGCCAAGACCCACCCAGTCTACGATGCCTACCGGAAAGCGGGATATAGCAAAAAGTTTCTGGATACTCACCGGGAAGAAATCACACTGCACAAAGCAGCCAAGGCCGCTTTCGATGAAACTGGCTTAAAAAAGCTGCCGAAGGTCAAAGCACTGAATGCAGAGTATTCCGATCTTCTGACCCAAAAGAAAGCAGCCTACCCGGACTATCGCAAGGCACGAGAAGAAATGCAGGAGTTGGTAAAGGCACAGAAAAATATTGAATTGTTCTTCGCAGAAGAAAAAGACGCACAGGAAAAGCAGCAGACCCGATAAACGAAAGTCGCCGAGGATTCTAACCCTTTCATGGGGCGGAATCCTCGGCGACTTTTTTAGTTTATGTAGCAGCGATCCTGCGTTACGAGCCAATCTTCACACAGCCGTTGGGCTTCATCTGTTGAGCGGCACACGCAATTGAACAGCTTGCCGTGCAGGGAGCAGTAGGTGTAACGGATTTTGGGCACACCGTTCTCATCCCGAAACTTTGTGTAGCGTTCCTCACCGGGCATCAGATATAGCTGCTCCATTTCTGCATCGTCCTTTCCGTTTTCATGTGTCAGGCACACAACGCACCTATTCTATCATGAACTTAGGAATTATGCCATTGACGCTTGCACCAAAAAGTGCCCCGGATTTTCGGAGAGAGTGTGCATTGACACATTCAATAGCGTTCGGAAGGAACGCGTAGCCTGCATCGGAACGGTGCAGATCAGAAAGGGTTTGGGATTTCCCAACAAGCATTTTGCAACGCAAAATTTGCATTTGTGCGCACGAATGCACTGCTTGCAGCAACAATGCGTCCTTTCAGTCCGCATACGAACCTATCTGTGCAGCCATCTTGTATATGTCATTCCACAATGTGTTTTGTCGCAGTTCGCAGCCTTGCATCCGTTCGGAATTGCAATGGTGTGGTTTCGTATTTTTGCCGAAAGGCTTTGATAAAGCTTGCACTGCTGGTATAACCAGAAGCATGGGCCACCTCTTCAATACTGAAGTCGGTATGGACAAGCAACTCCGATGCCTTGGTCATCCGACAGTTTTTCAGATACGCACCAATGGAGATTCCATAACAAAGGGAGAAGCCAAGTTTGAGTTTTTGTTCGTTGAGGAATACTTCTTTGCTCAAGGAGTGAATAGTGATGTCCTTTTCTGGGTGATCGGTGATGATTTGTTTGGCCGATAAGATAGCCTGATAGTCCATGAGGGTGAACGAAACTTTCCGCTTGCCCAGAAAAACCGTGGGTGCATACGGCACATTGCGGGAATATCCCTGCTCCAGTGAACTGACCAGTGCAGAAAGGCAGCGAACCAACAGACCTGAAAAGTCGAGCGGTGTAAGCTGTTGGGCAAGTGCAAGGGTGGAAAGTTCCTGCAGTAATGTGACCACTTTGGCAGGCAGTGCAGTTTGTGTAATATTATCAGGAAGATCTTTCAAAGACAGAACTTTTGGATCGATGCTTTTTATTTTTTCAAGATATGCAAAGGAAAGGGCAATTTCGATTCCTTTATAATGTTCGTTTTCATGCCAATTTTGTCGCCCGGAGATATTAGCTTCCTTAACGATATAGTTGGACGGCAGGGAGGTGGAGGTCTGAAACCCCTCAATCTCAAAGCTAGTGTGGCCCTCATAAAAACTGCCGAACCGTAGGAACGGTTGGCGAATCAAAAATGGAACGGAAAAATCCGATGCAACAGTATAATCGGCCACCGTCAGCGTATAAAAACCCGGCCGTTCACAGACAAGGCAGGAACCGCGCTCCGGGTGTTTGGCATTCGACCAGAGCGTCCCATACTCTAATGTGCATGGTGTAAAGTGTAGTCCATGAAAAACAGCTTGCTGATATTTCAGATGGGTTGCCAGTGACATAGAAACCTCCCGGAAAGTTATCCGATGCTAATTTGATAAAGAAAGCAGGATCGAAATATATTCCAATCGGGTGTAATTTAGCAAAACTCTTGCATCTTATTCGTTTCCATGATACCATATTTTTCGTCAGTTAGCTATATCTAATAGTTGAAAATATTTTCTCAAAACGAACGCATTTGAAAGGAAAAATATATGAAAATCACCAGAAGAAACTTTATGGCACTGATGGCCGCTACCGCAACGGTGAGCGCGCTGACCCTGAGCGGCTGCTCTTCCAACAGCACTGCTTCCTCCTCTGCTGTTTCCAGCACGGCATCCAGTGCCGCCGCTTCCAGCGCAGCCGAGACCGGTACCCGCACCGTGGATACCGACAAAGGCCCCGTGGAGATCCCGGTGAATCCGCAGGTCATCTTCTCCGATTACTATCTGGGTGAGTTCCTTGCTGTGGGTGTGAAGCCGGTCATTGCTTCGCCCTACTCCCTGAACAATCCCTTCCTTGCGGACTATGTAGACGGCATCGAAGCCATGAATGTAGCCAGTGCCGAAACTTCTCTGGAGATGATCGCCGAGGCACAGCCCGACCTCATCGTGACCATCACCGAGGCCGACTACGAAAAATATTCCGAGATCGCGCCCACCGTTTACATTCAGGATGGTCAGCGTTCGGATGAAGAACTGTTCTGCTACATTGCCGACCTTGTGGGCAAGAGCGAGGAGGCGGACGCCTACATTGCCGACTTCAATGACCGTGTGATGGACTCCAAGGACGAGATCCAAAGCATCGTGGGCGACCGCACTGTTTCCATCGTGGAAGTCTGGCCGCAGCAAATCTACACCATGGGCAGCCACTTTGCCCGCGGCGGCAGCATCTTGTACGATATGTGGGAACTGAAAGCCCCTGCCAAGGTGCAGGAAGAAATGGTGGACGGTGATACCGCTTACGAGACCGTTTCTCTGGAAGCTCTGCCCGATTATACCGGCGACTTCATTCTGTACGGCGTTCTGGCCGATACCGACAGCTCCTTTGTGGATGAGTCTCAGCTGTGGCAGAGCTTGGATGCTGTCAAGGAAGGCCGTGTGCTCTCCTACGAGCAGGTCGCCTTTATGCACCGTGATCCCATCACTCTGAACGCTCAGCTGGAGATTTTCCTTGACTTCTTCCGTGGTTTTAAGGAGCAGGCATGAGTAAAACGTCCAGAACCAAACTGAGTGTGTTTCTGGCAGCAGGAATTGCTGCGGTCATCTTGGCCGCAGCTCTTTCTGTTTTCTATGGAAGCACTAAGATTCCGTTTGAAACGGTTTTACAGGCTCTGCGCGCCCCCGATATGACCGACCAGCAGCAGATCATCATTCATGAACTGCGCATTCCCCGCACCATCGGCTGCATTCTGGTGGGTGCTGCTTTTGCGGTCACCGGTGCCATCATGCAGGGCGTGACGCGAAACCCGTTGGCAGATTCCGGCTTGCTTGGAATCAATGCCGGCGCATCGTTTGCACTTGCGGTCTGTCTGGCATTTCTGCCTTCACTCAGCTTCTCCGGTGTGGTGCTGTTCTCCTTTCTGGGTGCAGCAGTTGCTATGGTAGTGGTCTATGGCTTGATGAGCATAAAGCACCGCAAGCTGGACCCGGTGCGGCTGGTGCTGGCCGGAAGTGCCGTTAGCGTGTTTTTGTCCTCGCTGAGCCAAGCGATTTCTATTTTCTATAACATCGGCTACGATCTCACGTTCTGGACAGCAGGCGGTGTGGCCGGTATCCGGGCAAAGCAACTGACGTTTGCAGCCCCGGTCATTTTGGTGGGGCTGCTCCTTTCGCTGCTGTTATCTCGGCAGATCTCCCTGCTGAGCCTTGGTGACGATGTTGCCCGCGGCCTTGGTCTGGAGATCGACCGTATCCGGACGCTCTGCCTGTTCGTGGTCTTGCTGCTGGCGGGCGGAGCCGTGGCACTGGCCGGGCCGGTGGCCTTTGTCGGCTTGCTGGTGCCCCATGTGGTGCGCTTTTTTGTGGGTGCGGACTACCGTGCCATCATCCCCAGTTCCATGCTGGCCGGTGCATTCTGTATGCTGGCGGCCGACCTGATTTCCCGTACCATCAATGCCCCCAGCGAAACGCCGGTCGGTCTGGTATTTGCTGTGGTCGGTGTGCCATTCTTTATCTGGACAGCCCGAAAGGAGGAACGCAGTCTTGACTGAGAAAACAAAACGCCGCAGCCGGACTGCGGGCGTGCTCCTGATTCTGGCCGTACTTCTGCTGGTGCTGATCTGGTTAGATATCAATGCAGGCTATCAGCAAATTACGCTGACCCAGCTGTGGCAGATTATCTGTGGGAAAGGCGAGAAAGGCGTGACCTACACGCTGGTGAACCTGCGTCTGCCCCGTGTGCTGACAAGTTTGCTCGTTGGCGTGGGGCTATCGGCGGCGGGCTGTGTCTTGCAAGGCGTTTCCCGCAATGAGATGGCGGAACCCGGTATTCTGGGTATCAATGCAGGTGCAGGATTGTTTATTGCTGCCTACATCGTGCTGTTTTCCGGAAGTAGCGTCACGTACTCCATCCTGCTGCCCATTCTGGCTTTTGCCGGTTCCATCTGCACGGCGGCAGTAGACTATTTCCTTTCGCTGACACGGCAGGGACTTTCGCCCCGGCGTTTGCTTCTGGTGGGCATTGCAATGTCCACAGCCATTTCCAGTGCCACCACCATGCTGATGCTCCGGATGTCGGACAGTGAATATGCTTTTGTGCAGAACTGGCTCTCCGGCAGCATCTGGGGTGCCAACTGGCAGAACGTGACTCTGCTGACCATCGGTCTTGCCTTGTTGCTGCTGGCGGTCTTTTATAAAAGCCGCACTCTGAACGTGCTGGTATTGGGTCAGCAAACCGCCACCGGCTTGGGTGTAGATGTTCCTCGCCAGACGGTTCTGCTGCTGGCGGCTGCAATCGGAATGTCTAGCCTGTGCTGCTCGGTGGGCGGCGGTCTGAGTTTTGTGGGCCTTGTCTGCCCGCATCTGGCCCGGCGGCTGGTCGGCCCCAATTACCGCGTCCTTCTCGGCACAACAGTACTCACCGGTGGTGTGTTGATGGTCTTTTCAGATATCATCTCCCGGACACTGCTTTCGCCCAATGAGATCCCCATCGGCATTGTAGCGGCGGTGATCGGCGCACCGTATTTCCTGTATCTTCTGGTCAAATCGTAACGAGGTAACATATGAAAGACGAAGCACAACAATTCAGCCTGCAGGGTGAGGGCATTTCGGTCGGCTACCAGCAGAATATCATCATCCCGAAGATGGATGTGCAGATCCCGAAAGGAAAGATCACTTCCATCATTGGCCCCAATGGCTGCGGCAAATCCACGCTGCTGAAAGCCCTCTCCCGGATGATGCCGGTGCAGAGCGGTGCCGTGCTGCTGGATGGACAGGCTATTGCCACGCTGCCCACCGTAGAAGTGGCCCGAAAGATGGCCATTCTGCCTCAAAGTCCGCAGGCTCCCGGTGGATTGACCGTAGAAGAACTGGTTTCTTATGGCCGTTACCCACATCAGAAGGGCTTTGGCAAACTGAATGAAGAGGACCATCGTGCGATTGCGTGGGCATTGGAAATCACCCACATGGCTGAATTTGCCCAGCGCGGCATTGATGCTCTTTCGGGTGGACAGCGGCAGCGTGCATGGATTGCCATGGCACTGGCGCAGGATACGCCGTTGATCCTGCTGGATGAGCCGACCACCTATCTGGATATGGCACACCAGCTGGAAGTGTTGGAGCTGCTGAAAGAACTGAACACCAATGCACACAAAACCATCGCACTGGTTATTCATGATCTGAACCTTGCGGCGCGTTTTTCCGACTGGATGATTGCCATGCGCAAGGGAGAAGTGCTCTATCGCGGCACTCCGAAAGAGATCATGACGAATCAGGTACTCCGGGATGTATTCTCTTTGGATGCCTATATCGCACAGGATCCTTGGACAGGTCGGCCCATCTGCATGACATATCGCCTGTGCAGAAAATAAAAAACAGGATATGTTTTCTATTTAATGTCATTGAATCCCGGAATAACAGGAGACAAGAAAAGCAGAGTGTTTGAAGATACGCTCTGCTTTTTCCTTATTGGAGAAATCTTCAGTCTACGTGTTTTTCTACGCCCAGAGTCACGAGCCTGTTGAGGAAACTACGCCGCCCGCCGCCGAGGAAACCACCGCCAAGCCCTTTACCCCGGACGGGACGGGGACGGTGGTGGACAACGCCACCGACGAGGACGGCAAGGAGTTTTTCACCATCACCACCCCCAGCGAGAATGTGTTCTAAACGGCTATATCCTCCATGTAGACCTTGCCCCGGTCAAGGAGCTTGTGTCCTTACAGCGGCGGTGTGCGAACAATCTCAATCAGGTGGCTCTCCATGCCAACACCTTCGGCGTGTACCCGGAGGAGATCGCCGGGCTCCAGCGGGACTATGAAAAGCTCTGGGGCCGGGTGTCCGATGTGCTCATGGAGCTGTCTGCGCTGGTGGAGAAATGACTTGCGGGGTGCGGGCCTTTGTGGTCTGCGCCCCGCCTCTTTTTTGTTTCTGGCAGCTTCGGGCCAAGTTGGCCCGAAGCGCCGGGTTTGGGGAGGCTCCCCAACAAGCAGATTTTCACAGACTGGCCGCGAGGTCGGGCTTGTGAAAATGGCTTCTGTGGCCACAGAAGCATTGCTTGCCAGAGTTATCTCAACCATCGGATTCATCTTTCACTGTATCAGTTTTTTCTTAATATAGTCATCATAAAATCCGATTGCCTTTTGCAGTGCCAGAAAATGTTTTCCAGTATACTTGATTGATCGCTTCTCTCCCTGCATCTCGATATCGCAAACGATCAGGTTTTCATCTTCTTCCTCAACGTTGTATGTTTGAATCATTCGGACAAGTTCAGAAAGATTTTTCTTTCCATATCTGAATTCTGCTGCACAGTTCGGGCAAAGGCAAAGCGAGTTCCATCCCTCTGATATGCTCTGCTTGTACGCTGTCGGAATCGAATCCGTCGGCAGAATATTGCACGCCTCGAAGTATGGTTTTCCATCATATCGGATAATCTGCTTGCCGCAAATCTGGCACTTACCAAAATATTGCGCTCGCAAAAAAGCCTTTTCTTCGTGGTTGCTTTCAGAACAGGTATACCGCAGTCGCGGCGCAACTGTTTTTTGGCCTTCAAGTCCCTCTTGGAAGTTTTCTTCCAACTTTTTTTCGCGATGTTTCAGGTTCCGCACAGCACCGTACTCGCCCAATGTCTCATCATCTGGAGCTGGCTCTGTCTCTACCTCGGTCTGCGCACTGCTCTGCTTCTCAAGCAACTCCGTTAAAGATTGTGTTTTGTCAGTCTCTTTCTGTCGCTTTTTCTGAAGTTTCTGGTATGTTTCGCACATTAGACGCAGTTCATCAGGTCTTTTCAGCATAGCACTGATAAAAGCCTGGTATGGTTCCTCTACGCTTTGGATTACAGTCTCGACAGCTTCGCTTTCTGCCTTAAAGGGAAGTTGTGCAAATATCTCTGCTCCGTGACCTGAATACTGCACAGCTAGGTCTGACTTTTTTATGTCAGCGGGACTTTGAAGTGTTCCAGTCTTATCGTACAACCATTTTGTACCGCTAAGTTCCAACGCCAGCATTGAAGGAATATGATTCACGCTGTCAGTTGTCGTGGTGTTAAACGCCTTACTATGAGAACCGGTCATTTTTCCGTATAATGGGTGTTTCTTCACTTTTTCATTTATAAGATCCACCGCTTTAACTGACATTTCAACGGAATTACTACACAAGATATCCTGTAAATGGTCGATAGAATGGTACATATCCCATGTTTCCGGGTAGTCTACTCTTTGACATCTCTTGTAAAGGACACGCTTCTGTAGCATTTCAAAGAAACTGGCATCTGCTCTTTGCAGCCTATCGTCATATGTACAACAATCCACCAGTATATCTTTAATTCCGATGTTACAGCCGATTTTTTCAAACACTTCCGCCGGGATTTTCCCATAGTAATTTTCCGACACCCATGGCACATTCAGCTGGCTCAGCACCGCCTGTCCTGTAAGGTCTGAATGATCGAGAAATGCAAACGGAATATAACAGTCCCCCGGCTTCTTCCATTGCTGTCCATCCCAAACGATTGGGACATTTGCCAGAATACGTTGCACCTCCGCTGCATTCTCCTTTAATGCACGCTCGATCAGTTCAAAGTGTTCCAGATTATCCTCAAACTGGATATCCGTATCATCTGAATCTTCACCATAAAAGCACAACACATCATCTTTCAGTTCCCGAATGGCATTATATTCCTCAATGCCGAGTGCATCAACATAAAAATTTCTGCCGCGCTGATCCTGAAGGATTGCTGCGCTTATTTTATTTTTGCAGGACATCGGATTATTAAGGTAGACCTGTGCCATACCATCGTACTGGCAGCGGATGTGCGAACCATCCTGAAGCCGGACAAAGGGGATTCCTTTGGCATCTACTTTTTCTTTGGAACGGAAGACACCAGTACAGGTTGAATAAATCGTATCAAACAGATTCAGAAGCCACTCATCCGTCTGTTCTTCCAGAATTTCTGCGGTCAGGCGCGGGAGGACATCCCTCCAGCGTAATACCGGCAGACCAAAATGATGGGTCAGATACATCATCAGATGTTCGTTGACTCCAAGGCAGACATCTGCTTTTACCCAACAGGCTGTGTCACCATATTCTCTCTGTAAGATGGACTGTGTGATATTATCTGCTATATTTTTAGCATAAGGCAACATTGCATTTTGGATCGAACAATAGCCGCCTTCTTCGGTCGGCAGAAGGGCAAGACCGTCCCTTAAAAGTGCAAGTCCCATTTCATGGATGCCTCGAAGATTTTCTTCCTTACAGGTATCCAAGATTGGGTATACCTCGTTCAAAAAGTCAAGTGTCACATAACCATTTTTCAACAACCAGCGGATGCTATCGGCAAAAAGTGCTGCAAGTTTTTCAGCAAGGAGCTGATTCACTTCATTGTGCCTGACATTGTCTCGCGCAGGTGTCGTTGAGAACGGAACATGAATGTAAAATGTCTGATGCGTTTCTACTGCTGTCTGGAAGAAAACATAAAGATAGTGCTGTTCTGTCGGGATAATCCTATCTTTTCCGTGGTCATCCGTTTCGAGTTCATATCCAATCAAAATTGGCTGCTTATCTTGTGTACGAAACACCAGAAGTTTTCTTGCGGAATTTGTTGGCTTCTGCGTCAGCAGGACTTTATCCACGCCATTGTCCACTGGAACGGATTCTTTGCTGACGGACCATTCGCTTTCATCCGGATAAATTTTGCAGCTTATATTTCTGACATTGCAAAGAGCAAACAAAACATCCGCAGAAAGATACTTTTTTAGCGCATCTCCGATCTCATTATAAGCTGTTTCGGGATTGACTTCTCCATCAAATGGGAGAATCAGAATCGTATCGTCCCCGGTCGCCTCATTTTCTTCCGCATAAGGAAGGATCAGATTGCAGATCCGGAAAGAATACTGGCCAGAATAGATCCGCGGCGTTTTCGTATAGGCATAGACAGACTTGAATCCAATGCCAAATCGTCCGATTTTCCCGGACTCCGGCTCATCTTTCGTAGAACGAATGCCGCAGATACCCTGGATATCTGCTTCTGTAAACAGTTTTCCGTTATGACACAGAATCAGACGGTCCTGGTAAAGGGAAAATGCCACATAGGTTGCCCCAGCATCCTCTGCATTCTGAATCAGCTCAAAGATAAAGTGTGTTCGGTCACTGTACTGGTCTACCAGAATGCGGGGTGCCCATTCTTCAAATTTCTGACCATAATCCTGTTTGCTGCGTTCCCGGATCTCAGAATATAAATCTCCCATAAGCCATCCTTAATTTAATCACAAACCGTAATGATTCCCCTAACAATGACGTTTTCTTCGACCGCTGCGCAATTCTGGATATTTTCCAAATCGTTCAAAGAAGAATTCTTCTCAGTTTCGAGGCTGTTGAGCTGACTCGTATACATCCGCTTGATGCTCTCGTCGTCCACAGCCTCAATGCGGGTCAACAGATCTTCTTTGCGGAACTGATAGCTTTTCAGAACAGCTGCACGGCGATAATCGCATTTCTCTTTTACATCGATCGTCAGCTGCGCAAGAGCCTGCTGTTGCTGTTCCCGTTTCAGCTGGGACAGCTTTTCCCACTGTTTATCCGTGCAATCATCAGGAATCTCCTTATAATCCGCTGCTTCCAGCAAGTCACAGAAATCCGACGCAGACAGATTGATTTCCGAAATCGGAACGATACGAACCTCTTTCCGCATTCCAACGATTGTTCTCTCTACGATCAGGAACGGATAGTCTCCGCAGGGAACAGGATAGTCACTGGCATCCACAATGAGCTTGATATAAACCTCTTGCTTTTTATGAAGTTCAGCGGCTGCCATTTTTACAAGCGGATGAACCGCCGTAAAGAAGATCGCATTCCGGTCCCGTGCTGCTTCTTCCTGGTTGAAAGTCACAGAGATGCGCGTATCAGAGCCTTTCAGATAATCCATCCACTGATTGTACATCGCCGATTTCTTCATCCGGGAGTTGCGCAGCTTTGTTTTCAGAGTTGCACGATTTTCACCACTCAGGGTCAAAACTTTATGGGCTCCTTCACCCTGAATATAGTTTTTCTTTTCACCCAGAATGCGATAGAGGTATTCTGTCACAAGTGCCTGGATGTATCGCTCTCCGATCCACGGATTTTCGGCATCCATAACCTTTCTGTCCAACACATAGCCGGAGATGTCAATGCCAAACAGCTGTTTGCTTTCGTCCTCCAGCCGTTTCATTTCGTTCGCTCTGGAAACCTCATTGTCGGCGATTTTTTCAATCTTCTCCTCTTTTTCCTGCTGAGTAAGAGAGGAATCGAATACTGCCTCATTGATTTTCTGAGTCATATCGCCAAGAATGCCAGCACACTCGCCAATCGAACTTTCGAATACGCCGATACGCTCCAAACAGCGGTGATAGATCTTTGCGTCAATTGTGTCTTCCGTCACCAGATTGCAGATGATAACGGTATCGCTCTTTTGTCCGCGACGGTCGATACGACCGATTCTCTGTTCGATTGCCATCGGATTCCATGGCAAGTCATAGTTGATCATAAAATCACAGAACTGGTAGTCCAGACCTTCGCAACCAACTTCTGTGAACAGAAGCATCTCCAATGCCGCCGGATCTTCCGCAGGAAGCTCAAAACGCTGACGGAGTGCCAGACGTTCCTCATCTTTCACACTACCGTTCACCTGTGCCACGCGGTATCCTTTTCCGACAAGGGCCTTTTCCACATAATTCAATGTATGACGGAAAGAACTGAACAGGATAATCTTGTTATTCTTCTGGTGGCTCTTATTCTCCACAACTTCCAACAGCCTGTCCAGCTTTTCATCCGCCTGCGAGAGATTTTCCGACAATTCAATCACATGATTTGCCATTGCACGGAACTCTGTCTCCAACGAACCCATGTTCAACTTTTCAAGCTCATCAATAGTAACAGTTCCTTCTTCATCGCAGCAATCCGAAAGAATATCGCCGAGACGGCGTGTGACCATGCCCTTCAGCAACGGCGCGAGACCAAAAATGCAGCTGGAAGCCTGCCGCATGAGCGTGCTCATCATAAACTCCAGCGGCACATTGTTGTGCAGATAGCTGAGCGCATGACTTTCAAAATCCATCAGTGCTTCATAAAGTTCTTTTTGCTCCGGGGTAAAATGGACCGAAACACTCTGCGGACGACGCACACAAAAATCATTCTGAATGTCCTGACGGCGGGTGCGGTTGATCATGCCGGAGAAGCTGTGCAGACCTTCGACATCCTGAAGAAGGCCCACACGCGTTGTTCGATCAATCGGCTGCGCACTCTTGAGCGTTGCCATGACATTTTTATAGGTCGGGTTATCTTCGATGACACTATGTCCCCAGCTGGTCTGTGCGGCACAGGTAAGGTGCTCTGCAGCCTCCGAACGCCAGTTTTCTGCCTGATGGCGAATCAATCTTGCTGCCGCATTGATCTCTGCATTCGGCTCCTGCATTTCCTTGAAGGTCTTTTTGTCCAAGATCACATCCGGGCGGAGAGTGTTCAGCAAGGTATACAGGTCATCATCGTCTGTCTGAACCGGTGTTGCTGTCAGCATAACAACGGCATCTGCATTGTCTGTAAAATAACGTGCAACCCGGTAAGCACCTGTATTCGAGTGGCGAATGTGGTGAGCCTCATCAATGATCACCAGGTCAAAATGAACCGGTTCTTCCAGATCAAGCAGACCTTTCTGGCGGCCTTTGCCCGTAAGCAACTCCTTGGTCATCAGTGAATACGGCAGGATCGTTTTCCGCAGAGCAACCGGCCATTCTCCATCTTTGTCGCACTCGTTGATCGCCTCCCGAAGCAAAGCACCATCCAGCTCTGTAAAGTTTTCATCAAAGCGCTTCATCTCAGAGCGCCACTTGTGTTCGGCAACCAGCGGCTTGGGGCAGATGATCAGTACCGACTCGAAATCATCGTTGCGCGCCTGCAATTCACGGAGGATTAGGCCGGCTTCAATGGTTTTACCAACACCGACGCTGTCTGCAACAAGAATTCGCGGACGTTCCGCATGGATCATCTTCAGGGCCGGGCGGAACTGATAGGGAACAAAATCCACACGGGCTGCGTTCAGGGAGTACAGCTGGTCGTTGGTGGGGCTGCAGAGCTGCTGAGCAGTCAGGAGAATCTTCAATTCATCGATGGTGACATTGCAGCGCTCTGGAGAAGCATCCGCAAGAAGAATTTGATCCGCATAAAGCGTTTCTCGTGAATTCCCAATCCAAACCTGATATTCTGTGTTTTCGCCACTGCCCTGGATGCCAACGATTGGCCCAATTTGACTCGGATCACTCTTTTTCTTGACGATCACTCCAAGCTCAAACGGGTTTGCCAGCACTTTGGCTGCAGGAGCAGGTTTTGCGACCGCAGCAGCAGGCCGGTCAGCCGGGCAAGGAGACGGTTCCTGAATCCGAATGGGATTTCCATAGTTTGGCATTTCTACCGAGGCCCTGAATTCCTTAGCTTCGTTTATTTCTACACGATCACCGCCAAATCGCTCCATAAAATCAATGTACCTTGACAAATCGGTTTTCGTCATAGTCAAAGTTACTTCTTCTGGAGTAGGATGCGCCCAGTCATTCCGTACTTCAAACATAGCTCGGATGCTATCCTTCATTCCATAATAATCCGTGTAGAATTCGATATTACGGAATGAATAGATATTCTTTCTTGCCACAGTCAAAACAGCCTGTAAATCCAGTCCTTGCAGCGTCGAAATGCCTCTTTCATTCACTTTCTGTTGCTGAAGTTCTGATAAGCTGGGGAGAACGATCATACTCCACCAATCGTTTGGTTCAAGGCTCTTTAGACGTGGCTCTAACCATTTGCGACATACATCCGCCGCATTCAGAAGGTAAACGTTCATTTTTGCCACAACTTCAGCAATATTCATTTTTATTCCTCCTTTTTGGCCCCAGCAATATCAATTTTTACAGATCTTTTTTCCATAACAGCACCTGTATCCTTGTCCGTCAGCAGGAAATAGTAGTCATTTTCACGAGAATACGGGAGCTTCTTCAAAGTCAGCGTGACCTCTGTGCGGCGTTCTTCATCTGCACAGCCCACAGTCTTGTCTGCTCGGATCGTCCGCTTGGTGGACACCTGATTGTCCATTGCGTTGACGACAAAGACCTCATACACCGCCGGGAGAACAGTATCCGTCACAAGTTCTGTCTGTAGGAACTTCAACGTGATTTTTCCATCCATCAGCGTTTCAGGGGTTGGCAGAAGCGAAACGGTGGCTTTCTGGGTCTCAACATGCCCGGCCTGCGTGCGGACGTCCAGCACCGGCACCAGCATCTCCTGCACAGAGGCACCGCCATGCACATAGTTCTGCCCGCCGCCAGCACACTTGAAAATAGAACTGCCCAGCGGGGTGTATACCGTGCGGTTATCCGCTGTATCCAGCACATCCCCCAAGCGGTAGCCCACGGCTCCGGCCACCGGCTGCGTATCATCAGAAATCATAAAACGCTTGTTTTTGATTTCTGCCTGTGGCAGATTGATGACTTTATCGCTCTCCATAATTGGGTCGTGCTTATACAGGAACCCATGGTCTGCCGTTACGATAAAGTGCCGGATGTTCGCATTGTCGGTCAGGCGGCGGATTTCCTTGTACAGTTCTTCCACAGCCTCCTCGCAGGCAGAAAAGACCTCGTTTTCCGTGCGGGCCTCATCGCCGCGGGCATCGATCTGGTTGTGGTAAACATACACCAGCGTCTTGCCAGAGAAGTAGCTGCGCAGTTCGTCGCGGCGCATATTCTGCATCTGGTCGAACTGGATGCAGCTGCTGTTTTTCTCTGCCGCTTGCAGGATGCTTTCCCGTGCAGCAGTGCCCACCGTTTTCTTTCCAAGGATGGTTACGGTGCTGTCAGGCTGAATCTCCAGACTGACATGAGGCAGCAGTGCTGCCATGCCGAGCTGTGTATAGGAGGGCACTGTGCTGACAGCCGGGGTCAGCTTTGCCGTGCATTTTGCATCCATCGCCAGCGTTTCAAAAAGCTGCTGTGCCACTTCGTACCGCATGGCATCCGAGATAAACACCACCACGCGCTCCCGTGTCCCACTGACATTCTTGCTGTAAAAATGGGTCTGACGCTCCGTCTGGAAGGTGGTCAGATCGTGGGACAGGCTCTGGCACCAACGCACCGCCAGTGGATCGAGGAAGCAGCTGGTATACACTTTTTCCACAAGTGCTTGCAGCTTTTCAATCTCCTGTGTACGGATGACTTTTCCATAGCTCAGGTAGAACTTCCGATAAGCCGTATCCACCTGCCATGCGCTGCCACTATACTGCGCCGCCAATGCATCAACGCCATCTGTCGGGACGAAATGCACTGCCTCCAGAACGGTGCAGGCATTGGCCAGCAGGCAATACAGCTCTTTCTGGGCATCCTTTGCGCCAAAGTAGGTCTTGCTGCGCTCCTCGCAGATCTGCCGGATGCTGTACCCCTTCAGGGTTGCCGATGTGTTTTCTTCTATCAGGCGGTTCATGATCCAGCTGCTGATCTGTGTCTCTGCCGCAGCGAACACCGTACAGTCCAGCAATAAGTCGGGATTCGTGTGCTGCAACTGCCCCAGAACCTGCATGACGTTCAGCTCCTGCGCAGCCGTTGCTGAGAACCGCTCAAAATACGGCTGATCCGGCAGATAGTTCATCATGCTGTCAAGGAAATTCAGAACCTCGCCCTCCTGCGGCAGGCTGCGATCCAGCCATTCATCCGGGGCATCCATGTCCATTGCGTGGGCAGCATAAGTGGCAAACAAGCAGGTCACCAAATCTTTCAGGTTCTTCCCGGCCGGATTGTAGCCAAACAGCCGTTTGCAGACCAACCAGAAATCCGTTGCTAGCCCGAATTTCTCAAAAAGCTGCAAGGATTCGTTCCCGGCATCCAGCGCACCGCGCAGAACATGGCGTACCAGTTCCTCCGGCTTGGGCGGGCACTTGCACAGCACCGCCATCATGGCCAGCGCAAAGGTTTCTTCCGTATAGGCAGGCGTACCCAGATCGTAGAACCGTTTCGTGCGATCCTGCGCTGCAAAGAAGTTGATATGTTCCTGCACAAAGAGCCGGGTTCTTTCATCCAGATCAAAGTCCTGTGCGATCATGGTCGCCTTGTCGGTGGAGTATTCCTGCGAGTAGCACAGCATATCCGTAAGATGGTTTTCCTCCAGTGGGGGCTTTGCAAAGGGCGCATAGATCAGAAAGCTCTCGTCCGGGTGGTCGATCTCCAGCATCCACTTGGTGGCAAACTGGGTGCGGGGCTCCATGCGGTATACCGTCACACCGGGGAGGTCGAGCTGATTCACTTCGTTCTCAAAGCTGGCCGATTCATCGTACCAGAATACCAGTTTGCGCTGCTCGCCCGGAGTAAACATTCCTCGGAGGCGGTCTTCGATCTGGCGCAGTGTCGTTTTAGCCATGGGTTTTCATCTTTCCTTTACAACATCGTAGAAACACCAATACACCGGGGCGGTGCTTTCACACCCCGGTGTATTGGTCACACATTATTTAATCGGCGCAAGTACGTTCAGATTTTTGCCATCAGCGGCAGTCTGTGCCTTGACATAGTTCACCTTTACGCCATCATCCAAGTCCAGCGTGATGCGCAGGGCGGCAAGGTGGGCAATATTTTTCTCGTACTTCTCGCACTCCTCCTGCTGGAGCTTCAGTTTGTCCAGACGCTTCTGCGCCGTGGACACCGTGCGGGCATCGTTACTGCTGGAAATGACATTGTTCTCCTGCACGATCTGCTGTGCGTAGGTGCGCAGCAGGGGGCTGAGATAGTTGTTGTAGACACGGCCGGTGGTATCGGCATCCCAGCGGTGGAGGTAAACCAGCGCCTTGAAGCCGTTCTTCTTGCCGCTGTCGAACATCCAGTAGATGGGCCGCTTCTGGTAGATTTTGCAGTGATCCGTAAAGAAATCCTTCAAAAAGTAGTTGCGGATGATCTCACGGCTGGTGTTGCCCTTGTTGCCCAGTGCCTTTGCAACGAACGCAAGGTTTTCTTCCAGCGTGTCAGCACCATACACCACCCGGACAAACTCCACGATACGGTTCACAAGGTCGTTTTCGCCAAAGTATTCCTCATCGCACAACGGCAGCACATTGTCTGTTACCGGCTTGAGGGTCACATATTTGCTGTCATCCCATTCGCCGCCGGCATACACCAGCCCATCCACATCCAGCGAGTACCGCCCGAACAGGCACCCCACTGCATAGGAAAGCAGGCTCTTGATCTCACGGGTCAGGTCGGCGCGGCGCACGGTCACGTCCTTGTCTTCCACTTCCGGGGTCAACTCATCCTGCAAACCGTAAATATCAATGAAGATGCGGTTCAGTTCTTCCTCGTTGGCCTTGAGCTGCTGGAAACGCTGCTCACATTCTTCCTGCCATGCGGCAAATTTATCGCTTATCAGTTTTCCCATTTTATTATTCCTTCTCTGTCTGGCAGCAACTACTACCCGGCAGGTTGCAAGTCCGTTTTAATTTTGCGGCAAGTTTGATGCAAGTTTGCAGCAAGTTTGATGCAAGTTGGTTCTAAACATGCATCCAAATGCCCTCTGCGTCAAACATTGGCAAACCACCGTGCCGCGCTTGTTTTTCCTTGAGGATACACCTGATGGCTATCTTTCAATTCTTGCATCAGCCTTTGTATCTGTCCACGAGTAAGACCCGGCAAAACTTGCTGCAACTCTTTGAACGGAGTTCCAACATCGTTATTCTGCCGGATATGTTTCAGCAGCAGCGCCTTATTGGTATCTTTGTCCAAACCAACGTGTCTTGTATGCACGCCGGTCTTTCCTGTTGCCGCATACAGGCTTCTTGCAAGGACATACTTTTTTCGGCCGATATGCTCCACAATACCCATTTCGACCAATCGAGGCAAGCGTGCCTGCATTTTTCCATTGAGCGGACGATCGTGGTAAAGCGCATCAATGGCCAAGAAGTCTTCCGTGGACAGCAGCTCTGTACTTCTTTCACTGATGCGATTGATCACCGAAAGCATCGCCTTGTCAATGATTAGCCCATTCAGCGTAACGCTGACAAAGAACTCATCCGTACCAGTAAAGTCTGGGAGCGGCTTTGCCTCCTGTACGCTTAGCTCGAACATCAGATTCATGCCCTGCCCGGAACGTTCCACCATGCCGCATAGGGAAAGAATCTCTGCAATACGGCGATTGCGTGGCAACTGACGATCCAGTATATTGTCCAGCGTAATGCCAAAGGGCAGGCCACCGGGGCTTTCGACTACCAGCCTATCCCGATACTGGCGCACAAAGATGCTGCCGCCAAACTGGTAATTTCTGTGGCTGACTGCATTCAGAATGGCCTCTCGCACGACGCGCTCATTGAACGTAAAGATGTCAAATACGAAAAAACCTTCCTGATAATGCTGTTTGTCGTTCCGCAAATTGACCAGCTCCCAGATGCGGTCATAGCACGCAAAGAAGCCCACCCGGAATTCTTCCCGCTGGTTTGCAGGGCCAGATGCTTCGGAAGAACGATATTCAAAAACAATTTCAGCCTGCGGTAAAAAGCGAGTAAGCGCTTCATTTTTGCCGAACAAAATCAGAGCTGCATAGGTCACGCCACTATCCGTGATGGCACCACAATCAATGAGAATCTGATGCCTTGACCGTGTTGCAAGCTGTTTGTTGCCGCTTTTTTCGATCCAGTTGGAACGGAAATTTTCAATCGCAGTCTCATCCAGATCGTCAAAGGTCGCGCCCTCACAAATTTTGCCGGAGAAGTCTGTTCCAATCTCATCATAGATGCGGCGGCGCATATCTTCCGGCATTGGACACAGCGTATCGCCGTCATAGATCCACGCCACACCTTCGTACAGTACAGGCATCCCGATCGGGCGGCTTTTTACATTGAAGACCAGCACCCGTTTTCCCTCAGAGTCATACAGCTGGAAGTCAACATTGATTTTCAACTTTTCAATCAGCCCCATGCGTGTACGCTCCGGCTGTTCAAAAGCACGACTGCCTACTACCTGACGCGGCCGTTTGTCTGTGATGCCAAACACCAGCTTGCCACCGCCATCATTCGCCAGAGCGCAGCAGCACCTTGCCGCTTCTCCAAAGTCAAACCGATTCTTGGCTTCTTTGAACTGGACGTGTTCGCCTTCCTTCGCTTCCAGAAGTTCTTCAACACTATCTAAATATGGCATGGCAGTTCTCCTTCGTCTTAAATTAGCGCTTGTAATTTGAGTGTATGTTCTCCCTATAAAACTACTGCTCCATCCGCACCACTTGGCAGTTATCTAAGTTCTTGTGTAAAAAAGATATTGTCGTCAAAATATCGATTGCTTCGTCTTCTTCGATGATCCATTTTATTTTGGGTGTATGTGCGGTCACATTTCTGACCATGCTGTTTATTCCTTTTAGCATGGAACAAAATCCCTTTTGCTGGCTTTTTTCACTCTCCGTCTGAAGGGTATTTAGCACAAGATACGGATTGGAAGTCGAAAACGCTTTATCATATAACGCCGTGCCATCTTCCTTGAGGTTCGTCAACTGCCGAATCTGCTCAGCCAGACTTTTTGTCGCTTCGAGAACTGCATGGAAATAGTTCTCCTTCAGCAATTCCTCATTGCAGTACTGGAGCACACGTCCATGCACTCCTCGCTGACGCAACTTCGGCAGAATGCTCTGTACTCTTTTTTGAGCGTCTCCGATGGTCTTTGCTACCGAAATCTTTTCAAACTGACCATCCGCTCTATACTGGACTCCGCTGAACGAAAGAATACCATTCAACTCCGAACGAAGTTCTTCAAAGGCACCCGGATTCTGCACATAGTTTACCGGGGCCAGTACTTCCTGAATGAACCGTAGAATCACATTTCCGGCTTTATCCGTTTCTTGACGTTCCATGAATGTGTATTCCAGTCTGCGCCACTTTGTTGAGTGATGACTGTTATCCTGAATGCCGACACGATTCAACACACTGGTTATTTCACTACCGGTCATTATTTTATCGCCAAACAGATGACTGAGTTGCGTAATCTGACCATTGCTAAACCGAATTACTTCCGCCATAGTTTCTCCTATATCAGAAAATCATTTCCTTGTATACTTTAAACACAATCCATCCACAACCTCCTGCCAGCTGGCCTGCCCGCTGTCAATGCGGTCAAGGTTGCTGCGGGTAGCCTTCTTGATGGTCAGCCCTCAATGGCAAAGGTGCCAACAATATTTTTCAGGTTTTTATGATGCTGTGTCATATATACCTTTAATTTTCAGGCTTTTTTATGGAACAAACAAATTCCAACTCATGCCCTGCTTTATCGTGCTCAACGATAAAGCAACTTTCCTTACGGAGACGTTTATAATGAACTGCAATCCCATTCTTCTCCGGGTCATTATTCCAAATGATGGTACGGCATTCATTCTGATAACTCAAATCTTTTCTTTTATGGAAAAGTTCACCATAATTTTCATTGACAACATTATCCAAGTCCAAACAAAACTCTGTTGTTAGGTCAATATCATAGACAACCACACCACGCCGGAATTTTCTGCCTTTTCTTTCCATGGCCTTTTGAAGCGCTTCATCAAGGTGGCCTGGGCTCATATAGACACCGGTAGCCTCCTCGTCTTCGACCTTCTTACCATTCAGAAACTTCTCGAACATCTCTTTGGAAATAACGTGCCTTAGTTCTGCAAGAACCAGTCCATCTTTGTACGGCTCCTCAGAAATGATTTCCAGGTTACTATCTTCATGAATACCATAAACGCAGAATGCACACATTCTTTTGCTGGACTTTCTTCTAAGGAGGACAAAACCGTTTTCTTCAAATGACTCCAAATCATCTCCATAGCGGTCAAAGCATTCTTCTATTACAGGTGAGCCCTTTTTCAGACGGGCAAAAACACCTTCGTATTTGTCTCCCTGTTCGTCATTGTGTTCTTCCTCAGCTTTCTTTATATAGCCGTTAATTGTACCGAACCATGCACAGCCATCCTTTAGCTTTTCGGCCCACTTGTCTTCAGCAATTTTTACATAAAGCATTGCTTTCGTTGTATTACTCATAAATGAACCTCATAATCAATTTTTGAAATTCCAGATTGCTCATTTGGAATCGTCATTTTTCTTCGTTCCCTGTTCACTAAAGTACGCCATTTTCGTAGGAAGTGGCATGGTTTGCACACTCTTCATAGGATTGGCTGTAGATGCCGCTTCAGCTTTTTGTGAAGATGCCTCAACATTCTTATTTTCATTATCCTTCGACATATATTTTAACCTCCAACTTTCAATGATAGAGTATCCAAACACTTATTACAAACCAACAAGCCGACAGCCCTAACGCAATATAGAAGAACCTCATCGACCATCTTATTTTACAGGCCATTTCATCGTTTTTCCGACTTGCGCTTAACTGAACTTTCTCAATCTGCTCTGCAATTGCTTTATCCCGTTGAGCCTGTGAAAAATATGCAGTGTAGTGATCTTCAACAAATTTTCTGAATTCTCCAACATCTGCAAAATCTTTGATTTGACCTCTGCTTTGAGCCGACGCAGAGAAGAAGAGACTCAGCATCAAAAAGAAAGTGATTGATGCGAACATCCAAAGAAAATAAGTAAGACTCAGCTTTCCACGATACTCAATAACGATTGCCGCCACCATAAATAATGCCGCAGTTGAAAACGAAAAAGCCGCTTGCATATTGGATGCTTGCTGAATCAAGGATTCATATCTCTTCGTTTCATCTTCCAATTTCAACTGCGCATACTCTTTAACAAATGCATATAATTCGGTTGCCTTGTCAGTCCCTGCCATTTTCACACCTCCAATCAGGCGTTACCACACCTCACACCAACGGGTGCCTCTTAAAGTCCCAGCTTGTTTCAAAAGAATTGTATTCATCAACTGAGAGTAAGACATTCTTTTCTGCAAGTGTATCAACTTCATTTGAAGGTTCATATACCACTGGAAATTTTGCCACCTCACCCGACTGAAAATTCAATGTTGGATTTGCTTGACCAAAAATATATTCAAAAACGGTAGAATTCAGCAAAGCAAGTAAGTAATATCTTTTACTTCCGAGTTCAAAAATACAACATCCACCGTTATCAAAAATATATCCCTTATCAAACCAACGAATACTAAATTTTTTGCTTGAAACAGTAGACCATGTCAATCCCGGCTTCATAAAATACTGGTAGTTAGCGATTACAGCGGTCTTAATTTTACGAATTTCTGCTGCATCATCATACCAGTCAATAAGATACTCATTAAAGCCATACCATTTACGATAACCGCCGCCTTTATTATAGGGATACCATCTTTTCTTCATGGAATCCTCTGCCGTAATATTATCAGAATGAAGATTCATTTTGTTTGCATCTACTTCAGACCATAACCGTAAGAAACGATTATTGTCCGATGTTGAATTTCCTTTACGAGGCGCAGCAATATCTCCTAACGGAGTTCCCCTTCGGTAATCATAAAATACAGCCGGACTCATCCAATAAGCAAAAGGCCTTCCCGGAATCTTTGCGAAGTTATCTTGATTTGCAAAATAGCGATTTTCACCGCTAAGGAACATATCTTCTTTACCTTGCTGAAAAGTCGGCTCAATCAGGCGGCAATAGGTGCCCTTATAGCCGTCAATGTGGGTGCGGCAACGAACAAAAGAGGTCGTCTGTACCACTTCACCGCCAATTTCCTCAAAAGCTCTCGCTCCAAGATGTGCCATATTGACAGTTTCGGTCAGCATCATCTTTTCCCGCAGTTTCTCATAACTGGACAAGAACATCCATGCGTGCTGTGTAATCATAGCCTGATAGCGGTTCTCTCCAGCCATACGGGAGCAGACTTCAATAAAGACCGCAAACAGATCACTCTTGCTATCCGGGTAATACTTCTTAACAAAATTTGCCAGAGGTGCTCCCATGCCGGAGGCTCCCATATACGGCGGATTCGTCACCACGGCATCATACTTCTGGGACAGCATGATAGCCTGCTCAATGAGCTGTGCAACGGCATCCTTTGCGGCATCATACCACATTGCCATATTGACATCGTGCGCCGTGGCGGCTGCGCTGGTGTCCCATGCTTCCTTCAAGCCCTCATAATCCAGTGGTTTGATCTGAAGGATGGAGCCGTACTCCTTGGCATCCACAAAGGCATCCAGCAGATAGTTGAGGGTATCACGATGCTGCTGCGAATTGAGGAAATTCCCCATTTCGTGCTTATAGGCACCGCCCAGCCAGTTGGACTCCTGAATGTCGTACACATTCGGCTGTTGGACTTTCGATTTTCCGTCCTTATCTTTTCTATCCAAGAACCCACTGTCGTACTCCCGTGCCTTCATCATCACAGAGAAGTAGGCGATCTGTGCAGCACGCTTGTCGATGTCCAGACCAAAGAGATTGTTTTCCAGAATGGAGCGCACGGCCTCCCGCTTGGAGTAGCCGTTGTCCAGATAGATCTGCATCAGCACGTCAAACAGGTAGCACAGAATATGGCCGCTTCCCATGCAGGGGTCGATGACCTTGAGCTGCTCCGGCTCCATTTTGGCATACTGGGCGCGAATCTCCTGCAGCTGCTGCTCCACCTGCGGCTCCTGCGGGGCCTCGTCCAGATAATACTTCCACTCAGACTTATCAAAGTCGGGATGGCTCTCGTACCACAGGCGGCCAAGGCTGTTCTCCACCATGTAGCGCACGATCCAGTCCGGGGTAAACAACTGGGTCGCCGCCGGGATGTTCTGCTTGCTGATCTTGATGTTCTTTTTCAGGTCGGCAAACACCTTGTCCTTGGGTTCGGTGTTGTAATACTGGTACATCCAGCCGATGATCTGCACCTGACCGATGGGCTTGCCGTCCTCGTCGGTGGCGTGGATGTCAAACCAGCGCTCGTCCACTTCGTTGACCAGACGGTAGACCACGCCGTTGGGGTCGTTGAAGCTAAGCACGATCAGCAGCTCGGAGAAGCTGTTGCTGCCGTCCAGATCTTCAAACAGCCGGGGCAGGATGCGGCTCAGGTCGTTGCACTGCTTAAAAAACAGGAAACGGAACAGGTCATCTTCCTTGTTGGCATCCTGCAACTCGAAGATGCGCTTTTTTTCGTCCTCGGTAAACTCCAGATCGCCGGAGAAAGGTGCCTTGACCAGATCAGGCAGTTTCTGCCCGGTGATCTCGCTGGAAAGCACCCGCACCGGGAGATAGCGGTTGACCTCCATAAAGCGGATGGCGATCAGCCGGTTGAACCATGTATAGGCGATCTCCTCGATGAACTGTTCCAGCTCCTTTTTCGGCTCATCGGCGGTATAGAAGCCGCGCACATGGGCAGCAAGGTTCTTATACTGGTTCACAGCCCGCACGCCACGAATGGTCTGGACATTGCCGTTGCCAAGGTCAAACACCAGCTCCTTGTCCGTGCTGGTCTGCGGCTCCACGATGCCTTTTTCGGTGATGCCGTACCGCTCCAGCTGGAACGTCACATCTGCTTTCAACTTCTTACGGGCTTCCACCGCAAACTTCTTGATGGGTGCCTTTTCCATAGTGTTCCTCTTTTCGTTTACCAGATATCCACGTTCAGGGTATCGCCATTGTCCAGCTTCTGCTTCAGGGCATGGCGCAGCTTTTCAATGTATGCGTCCAGTTCTGCGGCGTTGTTGATCTGCCACGATTCATCCGTCACCTCCTGAATGCTGACGGTGATGCGGCGGCGCACCGGGGCAGCAGGCGCAGCCTTTGCAGGGGCACTGCCCGGCACCTTTGCCGCCGGGGTCTGCACCACAGGCTGGTGTGCAGCCTCGTACTGGTCGATGGTGTTGATCCAACGGATCTTCGTCGGGTTTGCGTTGGCGCGAATCAGCACCAGATCATTCAGGTCTTTCACGTTTTGGATTTTGCGCACGGTCTCATCACGCTCCGCTACCACAGAGGACCAGAAGTGGTCTTTGCAGCGGACGGTGTTCAGCTCCTGGAACACACGGTTGTAGCAATCCTCCACATAGGCTTTGACTGGAGCCGACTCCTTCTCCAGAAGAGCGGTGTACTTGTCCAGAAAATCAGCACGCAGAGCGGACAGACTGCGAATCTTATCATAAGGTTCAGCCATCCGCAGAATTTTGCTCATGGCTTCTGCGGCGTTCTTCACGTCCTCGTCATGAATCTGGCTCTGATTGCGCATGTAGAGTTCCACAGCATCGTGCGCCTCACGGAACACCTTGATCTGCCCGGCGTTGAAGAAGTCCCGCAGGGATTCGTAAGTTTCCTTGAAGTCCTGATAATCCTCCTGTGCATTTTCCAGTGCCGTGTAGAAGGATTCCGTCGTGGTGGGGTCGATCAGCGAGGTCATCAGGGCAATGCCCGCATCCACGGTGTTCTTGCCGGGGAGATACGGCTCCTCCCGGTAAGTAGCCTGCTGCCTGCGCAGCTCATCCCGCAGAGCGGTACACTCCTTTTGCAGATCGCTCATCAGCTGCTCGTCATCATCCGAGGAAACGCCCTTTTCAAACAGGTCGCGCATCATATCACGGACAAGACGCTTCTGCTTATCGGTGGCGTGCTTGCGAATGTCGCACAGCAAACGCTCCTGCGACTCCACTCTGGTAAACAAACGCTGGAACTCCTGCGCATTCCGGCTGGAAAGGCTGAGTTGCTCATGGTTCATGGTCAGCGTCAGGATGCCATCCGCAAACAGGCGTGCAACCAGCCACTCTACATCCACCGGCAGGAAACCATACGGTTCCTTTGTAAAGATGCCCAGCAGCGTTTTCAGCGAGGTTGTCACCGTTCTCGACAGAGAATTACGCTCAATACGGGTACGGACATCGTCCAAGGCGCGGCTGTTGCCGGTACCGTCACCGCCAAGCCGCATCTGCCCGGCATCTGCAAACAGTTTGCCGATATCCTGCTCCGAAACCGATTTGTCAATGTCCGTCAGGTGGTTGAACAGGCGTTCCACCTGCTGCTTCAGGGCATCATTCAAGCGTGTCTCAAAGTCGCGGGAGCCGCCGGACAGCTTGGAGCCGTACACATAAATATCCGCTTCCGACAGTGCCTGCTTCAGAAACACCTTAACATTCTGACGGCGTTCCTCCACTTCCTCCTGCTTTGCTTCGCAAATCGCCCGATATTTGGTGATACGACCTGCGGTGCCGCTGCGCAGATAGTTCTGAATTTGCAGCATGGTACGCAGCTCGGTGTTCAGGCGGGTATCGTCATGCAGCTGCACAAAAATGGTGTGGTCGCCGCTTTCGCCGGAGGAAAGCATCTTCAGGCGGGATTCATCCGCATCATCGCCACGGGAGGTGATGATTTTGACCGTAATGCTGTTGTCCGGGCGGGAAAGGGCGTCATAGCCATCGATTTTCCGATTGAAACCGAAGGAATAGCGGCCATTTAGATACGGATAGCGGTACTTGTCCGCACGGTAGTTTTCATCAAAGATCAGCGTTGCAAGCTCGCGGTTCATTTCGGAATCTTCCGGCCGACGGCTCGCAATTTCTCTGTTGACCTCCTGCTCCTCATTGGTCAGGAAGACATAGTTGTCACCTAGATTCTGTACCAACTGCTCCTGAACCAGCTTTTTCAGAGCCGTTTCCACCCGGTTTTCCAGCTGATAACGGTCCTCATCCGTCCGTGATGCCATCAGGGTAGCGATGTTTTGCACCGTAGGCTTATCAAACTCCCGCACATTCTTGATCATGAACAGGACTTTGAGTACCTCAACCTCAAAGCAGGTTTCTGCATGGTCGGGGTTCAGCGAATTGTTACGCTGTGCGTTGGTAATGGCAATGGCAGTTTCGTGGTCCACCAATGCGGACAGGCCCTGATAGAATGCATTGAACGGGACGAGGATGCCTTCTTCCTGATTCTGAAGGCTCTTGGCGGTGCTGAGATACATACTCAGCATGGAGCGTTCGCCATAGGAGCTGTTTTTGCCGGGACTGCTAAACAGACGGACAGCATCCAGCACCTTGCCCAGCAGATTGAACTGATAGGGAACAAAGGGGTACACCTCTGCGAAATCAGACGCATTCTCGTACAGTTTCATTTCAGGCATATCGCCAGAGAACTTAAGCAACGTATCAAGGGCATCTGCCTTTCTGGGATAAAACGTTTTCAGTTCGGCCTGCGCTTCTGCATTCTTTTTCAGGATACGCTTCTTGACAACTTCTGCCACATCGCTGGACGACAGGGACAGCCGGGTGTCAAAGCGGCCCTGAATCTTGGAGAAGTCTACATTATTGACAGCCTGAATTTTATCAATGGCTTCCTGTGCGGTGACCAGAATCCACGCTTTGCCATGGCACTGAACTGCCAGATCATGCTCCAGCGTCTGAAGATCCAGCATCATATTGGAGTCATCACCGATGTACTGACCAACCTCATCCACGCAGAAAACCACATGATGATCGTTGCCCTTACTTTCAATATGTTTACGGACGAGCTTGGCAAAATCTTCCGTGCTGATGCTGTATTCTTCGCCCACACGGTCACACCAGCTGCGTGCAGATTCCTCACTCATCACACCCTGCTCAACCAGTGCCTGCACAAACGAATCCTGTGCAAGGTCGATGCCAGCCACAGCATCATCCCAGCTGCTGCCTTCCAGTTCTTCTACACGGTCACGGAACTTTTGCAGCTTTCCATCTGCATCCAACTTCCGCTCCAGATCTGCCATGCGAGGATACTGGTAGGAATAACCCAGTTTCTCGTTGAATGCCCGCAGAAAAACCATGGTGATCACATCGCGTGCAGCGGCACTACTGGTGCGGCTCTTGGAGGCAATATCGAACAGGATCACGTCCGTGCTGACACTTTCTGCTGCGCGGATGTCTGCCAGAACCTTCGGGTCCGTAATCTTATCGTCCTCGATAAAATATTCCAATGCAGGCTTGCCTGCAACTTCTTTATCGCTGATTAGATAAGACAGCATCTTTAGAACGTGAGATTTACCACTTCCAAAGAAGCCGGAAATCCAGACACCGATACGATCAGTATCTGCGCCAATGCCTCGACGGTAATTTGAAAAGAATGCAGCAAAATGTTTCTGAAGCTCCTGTGTCACAACATATTCCTGAAGTTCCAGCTTGACAGTTGCATCATCAACCTGACCGGGCTTGACCACCGGTTTGATTTCGCGGTTGATCGATTTTGCAAACATCTGACCAATATTCATGTCAGTTCCTCCTACACATCCATATCAGATAGGCTTCGCACGGTAATTATTGCCATCCTTCACATCACCGAACAAATACAGGTAGCCATCTTCGTATCGTCCCGGAAACATCATCAGAACAATCCCCTGTGCAAGCCGGTCATGCAAGTCGTTCAGAATTTTATGAGAACGCAAAAGTGGGTAGCATTTTCCAACACCGGTCAACAGGATAACAGCATTGTCCTGTGGGATGCGCTTCACAATGTAGTCCAGCATAAGGTCCATCGGCCGTCCGATCTGCAAAACACTGTTCGCCGCATTCACCACGCGTGTCATGCTGCCAGTCCGCATCTCCAGGTCTTCGTATTTTTGCAGGGGATGCTTTTCAATCAGCAGTTCCGCCATGATTTTATAAAGATCAAATTCTACGACCGGGCGATGTGCCTGCTGCAAAAGTTTGATTTCATCCTTTGTCCACTGCCGGACACGCATCTCATCCTTTGGGTCATAGCTGAACACATAGTACCCCGCTTCACCGCCAAGTCCTGCGTTTGGCTCTCTGGAAATGTCATGCAAAAATTCATCGAGTTTGCTCAGTTTTTGATCTGTGTTCATTCATCTGCTCCTGCGATTGCCATCAGATAGGCGTTCATGTCATGTGCCTTCAGGTACTGCTTTAATGCAGAGCTGGGCAGAGGCGGCACCATCTTGTCGCCAGCAAGAAGTCCTGCATCGTTCAGCAGTTTACGGTAGGTCTGTGTCAGCTTGCGAATGGTCGTGTCTTTCCACTGAGCAATTTCCTCAGACTCGTTCTGCATCAAGCGAAAGAACGCAAGCACATCGCTCGACTCCAAAGATTCAGCTCCAACAATCAGCTTATCACGGTATACTCTGTACATGAAGGTGAAGAAAAGTTTGTCGTCTGCCATAATAGACAGCAGAACCATCATTCTCTGCACCATAACAGATTGCTGTCCGAAAAGTTCCTGCCAATCCTGATCAAACTGTGTCACCCGACGCGAAACACAATTAAGAATTTCCTTTACACGGTACTCCTTGGCTGCGGAAAACAGGTGCTTCTCAAAAGCACTGCTCCTGATTTCGTCTGCCGATGAACCGTTCAAAAGTTCATTAACATAGGCTTTATACTCATAGAACCAGAAGGGCTTTGATACCAATCCGGCAGTATACTGATCCTGTCTCTTTTTGCTGCTCATAAAACACCATCACTTATATAATGTACAATTATATTTAAGTCTATCGTTTATACGAAGCTTTGTCAATTCATAAAGTAGCTAAATTATCCTCAATTGATAGACATTCTGCACAAAACAAATCTCGCAAAACTCAGCAAATCGTTTCAGATGTTCCGAAGTTCGTGGAGCAGCGAAGTTCTCAGTTATCCTCCCAAAACTCTTCTGCATCTTCCACGCTATCAAACTCATCTGCGTGTTTTTCTGCAAATTCCTCAGCGGAAGAACATTCCTGAACATCGTCAAACAGTACTTCCCGATTTGCCTTTGAGTCCCCAGCAGCTCCCGTACCAACGGGATTGAAAAAGCTCATGTAGCCGATAAAATCAAACAGACCTTTATTGAATTTCATTTGAACGACCTCCTTCAATTTTCTTCGTTCAGTCCCAGCACCTGTGCCACAACCTCGTCATGCCCAAGGAAGTAGTCCTCGATCAGGTCCCAGCGCTGTTTGGTGGTCAGATCGCTGGTCAGGAAAGCAGTCATCATTTCTTCTGCATCCGCATGACGGCGGTGGATCTCGGCCAATTGCTGGTTCTTGTAGCGGCGGTCCTCCGACAGGCTGCGGATCTTCTGCGGGTCATTGACACGGACGAAGATTTCCAGATTCTGTCCGCCGCGCACTTCGTAACTAGCCAGACCGAAAATCTCCAGCACGGCCAGCAGACGCATTACCGGGTTCTGCTTGCCGCCGATGGTCGCAGGCAGATAACCGAGGTACTCATTTTCTTCCCGGTTCGGGGCGCAGTTGACCAGGCGCTCATCCATCCAGTTGGCGCAGGAGAAATAGTTGCCGTTCATTACACGGTAGCTCATGCCAATCTTATTGCTGCCCTGCTGACGTGCCTGAATGAACTTCATCCGGTCGCTATCCCGTTTCGTAGGGTCGATTTTCACATCCATCACAAACAGCTCCAGCAATGCTTTAGCAAAGTCACGGCCCAGAACTTCGCCTCCCAGTGCCTCCTGTGCATCGCGGCAGAATTCTTCCACCGTGAACATGTGGCTGGCCTTGCGGTAGCCGTCAAACACACGAGCGACGGCCTCCATGTACTGACGCAGCTTTGCACGGGTCGTCTCAAAATCCTGTGCATAGCGGATAGTAGTCTTGACACGGACGGAGATACGGTTGGTTCCGTCCTGTGCGAACAGCTCCCCATTGAAGAATTTGACCTTGAACATCCCGAAGGTCATATCGGAGAAATACTTTTCCCAGAGATCGCCCATGCGGATCTCGTAGATGCTGCCGCTGTTGCGGGTGATGACATCTGATGCACGCGGCGTATAGCTGCGGCTCACCGTGATGGTATCATCGTACAGGTTCTTGACGAAATCGCCGTACTTTTCCAGAAACTCCTGCTCGATCTCCGTCGGCACGTTGGCATAGCAGGTCGTGAACATCGCTTTCGGGCGTACCACCAGCACCGGGAATCCGTAAGCATTTTCCAGATCCTTTGCCAGCAGGAGCAGGCCGGTCTTGACGCGGTTCTCCACATCATCGGAATCAAACAGATAGCCGAACGCATCCGGGGAAACCAGCAGATTGCGGTGCTTTTTCTGGCTGTACATCCAGTAGAGCTTGTGTAGGATCTCCCGCAGCTGATACTGGCGCAGCTCGCCCATGCCATGCAGACGCTTGAGCTGAGAAAGATCACCCGACAGATATTCTTCGGTCGCTACACCAGTCATATTTTTATCGCGGGCGCAGCGTCCGATCTCCTGCACATAATCGGCCAGATTGCCTGTCGGCGCATAGTGGTAAACCTGTGCAATATCCGGCACATCCACGCCCATGCCGAAGGCTTTGGTGCTGATCATCGCAACGGCCTGCCCGGTGCGGAAAGCCTCCTGTGCAGCGTTCTTCTCCACACGGTTCAGACGGCCATAGTAACGGCGAACTTTATTCTTCACCAGCGGGGACACGGCATTGTAGATTTCCTCCACTGTAGAGGTAAATGGGCAGTAGACCAGCGTTTTGCGGCCTTCGGTCACAAACTTTTCGATCTGCTTTGCAACATGATCGACCTTAAATTCGTCCCGGCTCCCTTCAACGGTCTTTTCCAGCGGATGAATATCAAAGTTGATGTTGTCACGGCGTACACGACCCAGATACAGGATTGGGTTGTTCAGCTTCAGGGTGTCGATGGTATCCTGCACCACGTCATCCTGCCCGCCATACACAGCAGTAGCGGTCAGGCAAAGGACCGGGAAGTGTAGACCACTGCGGCGCTGACGCTCCAGATAATCGCCGAGGAACCAGTAATCCGCACGGAAGTCCTTGCCCCAGCTGGTGACGGTATGGGCTTCGTCCACAACGAACAAACCAAGGCGGCGATTCCCAAGCAGGGTCTCCAGCGAAGTGGTCAGCAGCATTTCGGGTGCAAGGTACAGGATGGACTTTTCGCCGTTATGGATGGCGTTCAGGCGCTCCTCACGCTCCTCGTGGGAAACATTGGAGTTCAGGAAGGTGGCGCAATGCACGCCGCGGGCTTCCAGCTGGGTGACCTGATCCTGCATCAAAGCAATCAGCGGCGAGACCACGATAGTGACAGCCTTGTGTACCTGCGCCAGATAGATACCGGATACCTGATAGAACACCGATTTGCCTGCGCCGGTGGGAGCGGTCAGGAACACATTGGTGTAGTCCTGATAGTCTCCCATGGCAAGCTCGCACTGCCTAACGATGGTGCTGATGATCTCGCCCTGACTGATCTGCTTTGTCTCCGTCCCAGCGGCAGGGTCTTTGTAGAAGTCCAGCATCCGGAAATCTGCATTCACGCCCCAATACTGCTTGAGGATGGCACGGTAGCGGTTGATGGTTTCCGGCTCGATTTTCTCCTGCTTCTCTGCACAGTTCAGGGCAAATGTCGTACCACACTGAGAAGCAAGGAAGGAGAGCACATCGTAAGTATTGTTTGCCGCATTCTGTACCCGCTCCACCGGCACGACCACGCTGCCTTCCAGCCGACCGCTCAGGATGTCATCGGCCAGCACCATCGGGGAGACATCATGGGCAACCGTTGCCTCCACATCCGTGAAAGCGGTCTGCTGCTTCTGGTAGAAGGGCAGGCAGCGGATGTTTTCGCTCTTGTGCTTGTTGAACGGGGACAGATAATAGCGCTCATCCAGTTTGCGGACACCGGCATAATAATGGCTGAGCAGTTCGGCCTCCGGCGCAAGATCATTCTTTTCGCCTTCAAAAGCCTTGTCCAGTATATCGGCATCTGCCGCCGGGATGCAGCTGGGCACATAAGCCGGGAAGGCGTTGTTGTCCACTACGATGAACTCCGCATCAAACATTGCCTTGGGGTCCTGTACGTTCTGAAGGATGGCCAGCATTTCCTCATAAATGCCGACCGTCACGCCTTCCTCCTGCATCATCAGGCTCTGCACCAGCTTACGCTTGGCCGCATCAATTTTCGCAATGCTGATGGTGCCATCCTCGTTCAGAATCTTGCCTGCCGGCAAAACCGCATCTTCGCGATGTGCCAGCCAGCGGACATTGGCCGGTACAAAACCACGAAAAAAGAGAACCACATTTTTGCCTGCATAGCTGGCAATGAGTTCTTCGGCGTGCTGCTCAAAATACTTCTGTGCATTCATGATACTTCCTCCTGTACTTTTTATACTTCTTCAAATGTTTTAAGTCCCTGAACATTTGCAAAATGCGGCTTTAGCGGTTTGTCTAGAATTTCCGCTTTCAAGATCCATGGATCGTCCGTTTCCTTATAAGGAAGCTCCTGCGCCACCTCCAGAAGAACACGCCAGAGTTCCGTATAGATCATCTTAAAAATTTTGGTCATGTTCTCGTACTGCATCTGGCTGTATTTAAGGCCATCCACTTCTGCGCTGCGGATCGGTTTCCATTCCAAACTTGTCCGAACACACGTCATTTTGGAATGGGTATCTTCGGAGAAGAAGCTGCTTTTTTCTTTCAGCTTATCCATCACAAACTTCTTATCCTCAATACTACAAAATGAAATATAGCCGCCCTCGAAATATGCCGTATTTTTGTACTTGCGCTGGTTGTTGTCCGGAATGATGCGGTAGGGGTGCCCCTCACAGCAATTCCCCGTGGCATAGCCTTTTTCGTTGAACAAACGAATGGCTTCCGCAATATGTTGGTCACATTCGAATGTGTCTGTATAAGTTTTCACCTTACCATCGCGGGAATGCTCCCGGTAGGTGATCCGCATCTGTACATAGTACGAATTCCACAAATGTTCCATCATCACAATCCTTGCTCCTTCCCATCACACCGCCATTGCGGGTTCCGGCTGGCTGCTCTGCAGCAGAGCCGCTAGCTTTTTCATCACGTCCAGCGGAAGCCCGCCCTGCATTTTGGGAGCTTCCTGATAACAGGCCGCCTGTGCCTTTTCCACATCTGCCGCAAAATTCGGAGAATGAGCCGTTTCCATCAACCGGGCACTGTTGTAAGCGTCCCACGAAGCATCGTGCAGACAGCCTTCCGGCTCCAGCCCTGCCCGGCGCATGGCGTTGCTGAGGGAGAGGATGCTTTTCTCTCCCAGCATCTGCCGGAAGTCCTCCTGAAAATCGTGCCACTGCACCATCTCGTCCAGAAAAACGCTGTCGATGCCCTTAAATCCGCATTCCTTGCGCAGCTGACACAAGTCGCTGGTACTCCATGCGTAGATCTCGCAGCCGTCCGAGCCGCACCATGCTTCCAGCGCATCCAGTGCTTCCGTCAGAGAGACGGCACTGCTCACTGCGCCGTTGCTGATGCCGGTCAGCTTGTAGATTTTGCGCTCGATCACACCGTTGTACTGGGGCCGCACGAAAATGCGGAAGCGATCCAGCGGATGAAACGCATCATCCATCCGCACTGCGCCGATCTCGATGATCTCATTCCGGAGATCTTTCTTATGCACGAGACGTGCATCGGTGGTGTTCATTTCCAGATCAATGAAGATGCTCATTTGCAATACCCCTTTTCGCTTCCCACGGTTTTCGGTTAATTTTCTGACATGATTCTACACTTTTATCTGTCCGATAAAACGTTCTTCTATAGACTGATCTCAGCTTTCCTCGGCAATTTCCTGCATCTGGGCAAACAGGTCATAGTATTTCGACCCTTTTGCCGTCTCCAGATCCTCGTACTCCTCCAAGACCTGCAGTTGTTCGTAATACTCTTGCGGCTTTGATTCGTCCGTCATGGAGCTGCGGTCCGTCACCACAAAACCTGCAAAATCTGCATCGCTGTAACACAGCCAGCGTGTGGGCTTCCCGGCCTCTGCAACTTCAAACTCCACTTCTGTCACATAGGTGCAGCACGCCAGAAAATCCTTCTTCTTTTTGGATAACACCTGAATCATAGCATTCTCTCCGTTCTCTTTCGTCCTCCGCAGGTGATCGGCTCTGCTGAGGAACGATTGCATTGATGTCAAAGGAAACAAAAAAAGACCTGCAAGACTTTTTGTCTTACAGGCCCAAGTTTGTACACCAATGAATCCACTTGTCCTGAAGACAACTGGATTCTACCACAAAAGGGTACACTTCGTCAATATACAATTTTCCATTATCAACTATTGAAATAATAACACATTTAATTACGCTTGTCAAGCCTTCTTTTTCAAAATTTTCGGTTAATAGCAATTTTCGCATCTCGTCGCACCATCGTTATTTATTAAAAATTCACTTAATGTCCCCACTATAAAGGAGATCTTGCTCCGTCATTTTATACAAAATTCAATCTACTCACGCTCCACGTAATTGTGCGAACAACCATTTTTTCTGTCCGTCGCACCGGCGCTGCGCAAAAAGCTACAGCTGTGCGTCATTTTGCGTTTTTGGGATATAATCTTAGAAAACTAAATTCTTCAGTCATCCGTTATCTGGTGAACTTCATGCAGGATTGTTTTCAGTTCTTTATATAACTGTTCGGCTCGCTCAGGCAACGAGCCATCAGTCAGTCTCAAAGAATCAACTTCTCTTTCTGCGTATCCTTGCCAATATGGACTAAGCAACCCTTTCTTTGCGTCCTCGATACAATCTTCAATTTCCGTGTAGCTTATTTCATTATAGTCGATCATTTTCCCCAGCCCTTCCAAAGCATCCAATCGGCTTGATAAATATTCTATCACGCATAGTTGATTATTTCAATTAAAAATTGTAGATTTAACCGCTCATTTTTGACTATTCGTTAGGCTACAATAGAGTAAAGAAGGATGGTGGTTGCTCATGTACGAAGAACAGTTTTCCAAGCGGCTCGCTGAACTGCGCACGAAAAAGGGAGTATCTGCGAGAGACATGAGTCTTTCCATTGGGCAAAATCCCGGATATATTCGTGCAATCGAATGTGGAACTACCTTTCCTACCATGTCGAACTTCTTTTATATATGTGAGTACCTCAACGTAACTCCACAGGAATTTTTCAATTTCAGTGAGGAACCTTCCAATGGAATGAATGCTCTTACCGATCAACTCCAGCAATTCGATTCCGAGCAGATAAATGCACTTGCTGCATTTATCAAAACCATCGTAAAAAAGTAATTTCATTCAGCTCTTGCGGTTGCATGATAAAATACAGCACAGCATTTGACTTCACCGTATAGAGCGGATGAAGCTAAAATGCTGTGCTTTTTTGTTGGAGGCATTATCATGTTGCAGTCTACATCGGAATCCGAAGAACGCAATTTTGATGATATTCAGCGTGCGCTTGACATTGAACACACTGTGAAGGCTTTGGAAGCTCAACTATGCTATGACCAACATTCGCCAGAAGAAGTTGCCCGACAGATTCTAAAGGCAGCGTGCAAATTCTACGATGCCGATTGGTGTGGTCTTATCCAAGTTGATTTGGACTTGAAAATCTGGACACCGTTCTGGTGGTATAATGATAGTTCTGAAGATAAAACAGCCATCTTGACGGAGGAGTTTGAATCTGCTGAATTTCTTGACCGATGGGTACAGGCCGTGCGCCATGGAAAACCGATGATCGTTCCTGATGCAGAAGAAGTAAAAAACACCTATCCTGCGGAGTATAATCTCTATCAGCGTCTGGGAATCCGATCTGTCCTTGGTGCTTCTCTGGAGCCACGCCCTGTCGCTCTACTTGCGGTACGCAATCCCAAGCGGTACATTTCCGAAACGAGTATTCTGCGGCTGTTGGCGTATGTTCTTCTCGTTGCTTACAAAGACAAAAAGATGAATGACGGTCTGAACATGGCTTTCGCTCCAGAAAACATCGAGAACAGCCATGATGTTTTTGTCAGTCTCTTTGGCGAACTGAAGATTTACACCTCCCACGGCATCCTGCGAGAAGCCGATCTGAAATCCCCAAAAATCAGCCGCTTGCTAACCTATCTTTTGATTTCAGGTAAGAAAGCGCACTCATCGCTGGAAATTGCGCAAGCTCTTTGGCCTGATGATTCAACGAATCCTGCTAAGAATATGAGAAATCTGATTTATCGCCTCCGGCAAACATTTGGTCTTATTTCAGAAAAAGAACTTATTGTATCTACAGCTTCCGGTTATCAATTTAACCCCGATCTTCATATCATGACAGACTATCAGCAATTTGACGATCTTATCCAGTTGGCCTCGAAAGCATCTTCCGTTATCAACCGGGTAGAACTGTTAAAAAATGCAATCGACCTCTATTGTGGAAAAATTCTTTCTTCTGCTGACGGGGAGCATTGGCTTATTCAGTTTGCGGCAAAGTATCATATTGCTTATGTTGGCGCCGTGAATGAACTCCTGAAGCAACTGAATGCGCTGCATTCTTATGATTTGCTGAATCAGTATGCTACAAGGTCTCTGGCAATCGTCCCTGAAAACTCCAGAGGATACTACTGGCTGATTCACTCCCTTAAAGTTCAAGGAATGGATGAATTGGCCTCAAACGAGTATCAATTAGCAAAGCAGCACCTCACCACCGAAGAATATAAAGAATTGCGTACTTCATTAGGTGATAGCTGCGAATAATTCTCATAAGACCTTCATGAGATGTTCAAGAGACTTTCATGTGACATAAAATTTCTCAGGAGATTCCCTAAATAGGATAAAAATGGCCCTATGTGACTTTTGTGAGATGTTCATAAGACTTTCGTAAGACCCTCGTGTGATATGCTTATACGGCACGAATCGCTGCCTTGTAAGCTACCACACGAGGTTTTTCTTTTTTGGCAATTTTCCAAGGCTTTCGATTCGTCCGAATAAAAACATATCGAAAGCCTGAGATGCATTAAAGGCCGAGGATACTTATACTGCTTTCCATTTTCGGATGGAAAGGTATCGGTAACCTTTTCTTTTAATGCGTCTTTTTTTCGCTGAGAAAAGCCCGTAAACTGTCCCACAGTGAAGTGTCCTCAACCTCCGCATCCGGCGGAAAGGACCTTCATTATGTTCAGTACGAAAGAATTTGGTCAGCGTGTCAGCAATCTTCGGAAAGTTCGCAATCTTACCCAAGATGAGCTTGCATATCGAGTAAATGTAAATAAAGGTCATATTAGCCGAATTGAGCGTGGCACAGTTGCTTGTTCCTTAGAACTTCTTATTGATCTTTCAAATGAGTTGCACACCAGCACGGACTTTCTTTTAACCGGTATTGGCCCTTCTAATGATTTTGCCAAAGAGGAAATCGACACTGCAATCAGCATTCTTTCTTCCATAAAGCAACTGCTGTAAATTCAAAGTTTGGAATTTTCTTCCAAAAATAGGCCTACTAAGCCTACAAGGTAGGCCTACGAGGCCCACGCATTTCACAATTTGAGCCGCTATACTATAAACAAGCCAGACAACATCCGGCATCCGTCCCTTGAAAATTGAACACGCATTCTTCAGTCACGTTCCTGTGATGATGAGCCACGTCCGTAACAAATGCGATGATCTCCCACTGAGGGAATGAGCGGTAGGTTGACGGTAAATGGATGACAGCTTCTCCATAGCTAAGAGCCATCACAGAATAATGATACTTCTGCCTTCGGGCAGCTCGGTGAGAACCACGGAGAGGTGAGAACCCTATGGATTCGGTACGCTGCCGGACGGCTGAAAGATTTCCCACACGAAAACAGAGTTTTCGATTTCCGGGGATGTCGGGGACAAATACGGAAAGGTATAGAACTATAAATCACAGCATTTTTGCTGTTTGAGATAGTAGGGTGGGCTGTGCGAGCAGCCCACTGTTACATATACGGATAGAGAGGAGAAATCCAAATTGGCAACACGAGGCAAAAAAGAGAAAGAGTATCCGCCCATGCCCGCAAACTGGATGTACAAGCGCGGCGACGTCTACATGATGGACTTGAACCCTTACAGCGGTTCCGAACAAGGCGGTGTCCGACCTGCCATCGTTGTCCAGAACGATGAAGGTAATTTTTATTCCAATGTTCTTCTGGTCGTTCCGTTGACAACACAGATCAAAAAGCGAAATATGCCAACGCATTTTATTCTGCACAATCGTTTTTTGAGTGCGCCATCTATGGCGATTTGCGAAAGCCCGCGCCCCGCAGATAAATCCAGAGTGTTAAGCTACCTTGGGCACCTGTCCAAATATGAAATGCGGCAAGTGTCAGTGTGTCTGCAATACAGCTTTGGGTTCATTGGATACAAGTCATTCCGAAAATACCTTACGGCTCCTCCGCAGGAGGATGTTCTCGCCGCTGCAAAAGAGCTGCTCTCCCAGCAGTTTCAGAATCTTCGGGTGCTGAACAGTCAGCCCCCTGCTCTCGCCAAGCACACAAAAGGCGATTTACATAGCATTGAGCAGATATCGGAAAGGATGCTCTCCACCCCGACAGAATCTTCTGTTGAGTTCATGGTCGCAGAACTGGATGATGCACTTCAATCGCTTATGTTCCGCTGGAATATCTGTTATGAACGGTATTCCAGTTTCCGCTTATCCGATAACGAAAAGAAGAAAATCGGTTCGATTATCCAATCAGGAATTGATTTTCTGCAAAAAAAGAAGGAGGTTCCTTTATGATGAACGCAGTGGTAAAACCTTACCATGAAATGTGCCTGAACAGCAGTGAGCTGATCGTGCCGCGCGACACTTATCAGCGTGCTCTTCACCCCGCTCGTGTTGCCCGTATCGCAAAAGAATTTGACGAGCGGGTTGCCAATGAGCCGAAGATCAGCTTCCGGGATGGTCACTACTATGTGATGGACGGGCAGAACACCATCGCTGCCCGGAAGTTCCTGAACGGTGGTGATGATCTGCAGATTCGCTGCAAGGTCTACTTTAACATGACCGAGCAGGAAGAAGCCCTCCTGTTTGCACAGCAGACAGGCATTTCGGAACGGCTGAGTGCAGGGCAGAAGCTCCGTGCCCTGATTTTTGCAGGGGAGCCTGCTGCCGTTGCATTCCAGCAGGCCACCGAATTGGCTGGCGTTCATCTTTCTTTTGAAGAAGGCCG
>OBRJ01000253.1_pt1 | contig 42165 bp, 39 predicted proteins | sample 1494831 | NCBI WGS metagenome assembly OBRJ01 (sample SAMEA3360658, study PRJEB22359) | human gut metagenome | biome: ENVO:urban biome; feature: ENVO:human-associated habitat; material: ENVO:feces | place: Bangladesh | collected 2011
CACCGAAGGTGACGGAGAGGGCAAGCCCGGCAGGAAAGAGCCGCTGCGCAGCGATGGGTAGGCTCTTTGTCAGAGCGATACTATCGCTGTGCAGAGCTGTTTGGCAGCGGCCTTGCCCTCTCAGTCGGGCTTGCGCCCGCCAGCTCCCCCAAAGGGAGAGCCTTTGGAGCGCGAGGAAGGAGAAAATAACCATGCAGAACATCGACCTGATCTGCGTCGGCAAGCTCAACGCGAAATACTTCGCCGAGGGCGTAGCCGAATACCAGAAGCGTCTGGCGGCGTTTGCGTCTTTCCGCATCGTCGAGCTGCCGGAAGAAAAAATCGAAGAGAAGAACGCCTCCGACGCCGTGGTGAAAAAGGCACTGGACAAAGAGGGCAGAGCCATCCTCGGCAGCGTCCGCAGGGGCGCGGCCATCGTCGCCCTGTGCATCGAGGGAAAACAGATCTCCTCCGAGGAGCTGGCGCAGTTCCTCGCCGACCGCGCAAACAGCGGCGCGGGAGACGTGGCCTTCGTCATCGGCTCGTCCCACGGCCTCTCGGACGAGGTCAAGCGCGCGGCGGCGCTCCGGTTCAGCATGGGCCGCATCACGATGCCCCACCAGCTGGCCCGCCTTGTCCTCACCGAACAGATCTACCGCGCCTGCACCATCAACGCGGGGATGAAGTATCATAAATAATTGGACAAATTTTTAAGTTCTGGGATAATAAACTTGATAAGAGGATCGGAGGACGGAACAGGCAGCCGTCGCCCATTGTTAGGAGATGCGGGAATCGTCACCCCGCCTGATTCTCAGAGAAAAGGCCGCTGCAGAAATGCAGCGGTCTTTTTTGCAAAGAGCCTGCCTATCGCGGTGTCAGAGCTGTTTGGCAGCGGCCTTGCCCTCTCAGTCGGGCTTGCGCCCGCCAGCTCCCCCAAAGGGGGAGCCTCTGGCGAAGAGGAGAAGTTTTCCGCTATGCCAAGGCCTCCCCTCGGTAGGGGAGGTGGCAGCGCGTCAGCGCTGACGGAGAGGTTGAGCCCAGCAAAAGCCTTACGGTCGCGCTTGTAAACTTTCTGTGCAGTGCTTGACTTTTGGGGAGAATGGCATATAATAAAAGTACGAAAGAAAGAATGATACTTTCCATTGTTCTCACCAAAGCAAAAGAAAACCCCCTCACGGAGTTGCCGCTCCGAAAGGGGGTCTTCTTTATTTAGTGCTTACGGCCCATGAACCATCCATCAAGCCACTTGCAAATATAGTAAGCTGCTACATTTGCTCCGACAGACAGTATAAAAGAAAGAATACTTTCCATTTTTCTCACCTCCCCTCCCGAATAAATGGGCGGGCAAGGCCGCAAAACCATTATAACATATAATTCGTCAAAAAGATACAGGAGATGCCAAGAGAAGAGCGACTGTAAACTTTCTGTGCAGTGCTTGACTTTTGCGGAGAATCGCATATAATAAAGATGGTAAATGTGGAAGCAAATGAGTCCATTGGCTCACCCAAAAGGAAAGACCCCCTCCCGGAGCTGCAATCTCCGAAAGGGGGTCCTTTTTAGTGCTTACGGCCCTTCAGCCATCCGTCAAGCCACTTGCAAATGTAGTAAGACGCTACATTCGCTGCGACGGACAGGATAAATGTGGAAATAGACTCCATTGGGCTTCACCTCCCTTCCCATAAAATGGGCGGGCAAGGCCGCAAAACCATTATACCACACGTTTCGCCAAAAAGATACAGGGAACGATGCGGCCTGCCAAAGCCTCTCCCTTTGGGAGCAACGGCGACGACCGCCGCCAGTGGCGGAAACAGGGAGGAGCTGTTGGGGCAGCGGCCAGCAGGATGCGAGCGGCAGCGAAGCAGACGCTGGGAGCCGCAACCCGGGCAGTGTCACCGAAGGTGACGGAGAGGGCAAGCCCGGCAGGAAAGAGCCGCTGCGCAGCGATAGGCAGGCTTTTTGTCAGAGCGATACTATCGCTGTGTCAGAGCTGTTTGTCAGCAGCCTTGCCCTCTCAGTCTCGTCGCAAGCTCCTCGCCAGCTCCCCCAGAGGGGGAGCCATTGGCATGTCGGCCAGCTTTCGTCTGGACGAGCGAAGCACAATATCTCGGAAACGGCAGTGCTCCGCTGTCCAGGCCAGCGACAGCTTGACAAGGAGCGTTGTCCAGAAGTCGCTGCCCCCGCAAGCAAGGCCCGCCCTTTTGCGTCCTGTCGAGCCTCAGTCGTCCAGTAGGAAGTGAACCGGCCTGCCAAAGCCTCTCCCCTTGGGAGAGGTGGCACCGAAGGTGACGGAGAGGGCAAGCCCGGCAGGAAAGAGCCGCTGCGCAGCGATGGGCAGGCTTTTTGTCAGAGCGATACTATCGCTGTGTCTGGGATTCGCCGTCAGCGGCCTTGCCCTCTCAGTCTCACTTCGTTCGCCAGCTCTCCCAGAGGGAGAGCCTTTGCCTGAGAAGCCTCCGTGAATTTGTGGAAAATGCACGACAGAAAAGAGAAGAATTTGTAAAGGTGATAAAAATGCCAAGAAGATATTGACAAAAATAATGGGTGGGGTATAATGGTAACACAGGCCGACAGCCGGAAATGGATGGCCCGCCTGTATAATTCATTTTTATTTATGGAGGCAAAAATCATGAAAATGGCAAAGAAACTTCTGGCCGTCGTCCTCACCGGTGTTATGGCTGTGTCCATGCTGACTGGCTGCGCTCTGAGCGACAAGGTCAAGACCAACGCTCTGGTGGATGCTCTGAACTATGAGGGCAAGAAGGAAGCTACCGTTGTCAAGTACGAGAAAGGCACCAAGGCAAACGATGCTGCTAAGACCGATCTGTCTGCCGAGATGAGCAAGGCTCGTAAGGCAGTTAAGGAAGCTGCAAACACTAAGACTGCAACTGAGGTTGAGTCTCTTTACACCGCATCTGCTGGCTACGTCGTTATCGTTAAGGAAGTCCCCAACAAGGCTAACAAGAAGGATAGCTGGGGCAAGGCTGCAACTGATATTCACTCTGCCCTGAAGAATGACACTACTGGCGCTTATAAGGGCGGCAGCAAGAATGATACTATCATTGTTAACATTGACTTTGTCAATGACCACGAGGTCAAGAACGGCAACAAGACCGAGAAGACCGATTTTGTGATTGTCGTTGCAAAGAAAAAGAACTAATCACCCCTATTTCCTCAAATCATTACAGACCCTGTCTGTGATACACATTGAGAAATGACTCCAAGGCCCGGAGCGGGAACGCTCCGGGCCTTGGTTTTTTGGTGGCGGGGCGGGGCGGAGCGAGGGGTCGGGCCTTTACAATCCCCGCAAAACATGATAAAGTAAAGGTACTCTGCTTTCAACCGGAAAAGCAGGCCCGGCCGCGGGGAAAGCCGCCGGGACAACGACGCAACACGACACGGCAAACCAGCCGCGGACGGAAAGGATGTACTTACAATGGAACAGAGCGAAAAGACCCTTGATATGATCGTCAATCTCTGCAAGAACCGGGGCTATGTCTTCCCCGGCTCTGAGATCTACGGCGGTCTGGCCAACAGCTGGGACTACGGCCCTCTGGGCGTCGAGTTCAAGAACAACGTCAAAAAGGCATGGCTGAAAAAGTTCGTGCAGGAGAGCCCCTACAACGTGGGCCTCGATGCCGCCATCCTCATGAACCCCCAGACATGGGTCACCACCGGCCATGTGGCCGGCTTCTCGGACCCGTTGCTGGACTGCCGCGCCTGCAAGGCCCGCCACCGCGCCGACAAGCTCATCGGCGACGAGCACCCCGAGGTGAACGTGGACGCCATGAGCTTTGACGAGATGGACGCTTTCATCGCCGCCCACGAGGACGTGGTCTGCCCCGTCTGCGGCAAGCACGACTTCACCCCCATCCGTAAGTTCAACCTGATGTTCAAGACCGCCATCGGCGTCACCGAGGACAGCTCTTCCACCTGCTACCTCCGCCCCGAGACGGCGCAGGGCATCTTCGTCAACTTTGCCAACATCCAGCGCACCACCCGCCGCAAGCTGCCCTTCGGCGTCTGTCAGGTGGGCAAGGCCTTCCGCAACGAGATCACCCCGGGCAACTTCACCTTCCGCACCCGCGAGTTCGAGCAGATGGAGTGCGAGTTCTTCTGCAAGCCCGGCACCGATCTGGACTGGTTTGCTTACTGGAAGGACTACTGCGAGAACTGGCTGCTGAGCCTTGGCATCAAGAAGGAGCACCTGCGCCTGCGTGACCACGAGCCCGCAGAGCTGGCCTTCTACAGCCGCGCTACCACCGATATCGAGTATGCCTTCCCGTTCACCGACTGGGGCGAGCTGTGGGGCATTGCAGACCGTACCAACTACGACCTGACCCGCCATCAGGAGGCTTCCGGCAAGAGTCTGGAGTACTTCGACAGCGAGACCAATGAGCACTACATCCCCTACGTCATCGAGCCCTCTCTGGGCTGCGACCGCGTGGCGCTGGCTTTCCTGTGCGAGGCCTACGACGAGGAGCATCTGACCGACAGCAAGGGCAAGGAGGACGTCCGCACCGTCCTGCATCTCCACCCGGCTCTGGCTCCCTACAAGTGCGCTGTCCTGCCCCTGAGCAAGAAGCTGGGCGACAAGGCCATGGAGATCCGCAATGAGCTGAGCAAGTACTTCATGGTGGACTACGACGACACCGGCTCCATCGGCAAGCGCTACCGCCGTGAGGACGAGATCGGCACCCCCTACTGCGTCACCGTGGACTTCGACACCGTGGGCGACGAGGCCAAGGGCATCGCGGCCGACAACTGCGTCACCGTCCGCGACCGCGACACCATGGAGCAGGTGCGTATGCCCATCTCCGAGCTGAAGGCTTATATCGAGAGCAAGATCGAGTTCTGATAAAAACTCGCTTTTGTGAGTGAAAAAACAGCCCCGCCGTTGCAATCTCGGCGGGGCTGTGGTATAATACAGCTAAAGAAAGCGCTGTCCGGCAAACGGTCAGCACCTTTCCGGATAGTCATAACAAAAAATGACCGTTCAGCTTAGGACACTGGGGCGGTCATTTTTTGTTATTGAAGATCTTCCACGCGACATCGAAAATATCACAGCCCCGCCGTTGCAATTTCGGCGGGGCTGTGGTATAATATAACCAAAGAAAGTGCTGTCTGGCAAACGGTCAGCACCTTTCCGATAAGTCATAACAAAAAATGACCGCAGGGATTAAGGGCCGGGCGGTCATTTTTTGTTATTAAAAATTTTCCAGGCGACATCGAAAACTCCGAAGCCTATAGTTGCAAGCAACGTAAGCAAAGCTAAAGTTTCCAAAAGCGTCATAGAACATCCCCCCTTTCGCAGTGGAGCGTCGGGGGCATAACAAAAATGCTCGCCTTCCCGACGTAAGGCCGGAAAGGTTTAGACCGCCTGCCGTTATGTAGACAGCACTCTCATACACCATTATAACAGATGTTTCCCGATTTTTCAACCGGCAGAAGCATCTGTTTTGTTTTTATCGGGTGGACAATTCGTCCGGAAGCGGTTATACTGTCAGATAGAAAATGCACCGCCGTGGTCTGCACGGCAGAAAGGATATTCCGTGGAAAACTTTACTCTTCTTCTGAAAAAATACGCCGATTTCATCGTCCGTGTGGGCGTCAACCCCCAGCCGGGCCAGACCCTCATCATCAACTGCTGCCTCGAGGCCGCCCCGCTGGCCCGTCTGTGTGTGCGCAGTGCCTACGAGGCCGGCGCCCGTGACGTGCTGGTGAACTGGAGCGACAACGAGGTCTCCCGCAGCCGGATGGAGCTGGGCAGCGAGGAAGCCCTGACCGACTTCAAGTCTTATCAGCTCCGCCGCTATCTGGACTACGCCGAGAGCGAGGGCGGCGTCTGCGTCCTCCACCTCCTTGCCGACGACCCCGAGGTCTACGCCGGTCTGGACGGCGCGAAGATCAGCCGTGTGAACGCTGCGCAGCGCAAGTTCATGGCTCCGTGGCGGGAGTACACCATGAACGACCGGGTCCAGTGGTCCATCGCCGCCATGCCCAGCGCCCCGTGGGCGAAGAAGATCTTCCCGGAGCTGGACGAGGCTGCGGCCATCGAGAAGCTCTGGCAGCTCATCTTCGACGTCTGCCGGGTGACGGACGGCGACCTCGTCAGCGAGTGGAAGGCCCACCTCGACCGTCTGACCGGCCTGAAGGACAAGATGAACGCCCTCGACCTCGAGAGCGTCCACTTCGAGAGCAGCAACGGCACCGACCTGACCGTCGGCATCGCCGACAAGGCCGTCTGGGAGAGTGCCGCCAGCGTCAGCGAAAAGGGCGTGGTCTTCCTGCCCAACATCCCCACCGAAGAGGTCTTCACCGCCCCCCACAAGGACAAGGTGAACGGCATCGTCTACGGCACCAAGCCCTACGTCTTCAACGGCCAGCTCATCAAGGGCTTCCATGTCACCTTCAAGGATGGCCGGGTCGTGGAGCACGGTGCGGACGAGGGCGCGGAGCTTCTGGGCCAGCTGCTGGACACCGACGAGGGCGCACGGAGCATCGGCGAAGTGGCGCTGGTTCCGGCGTCCAGCCCCATCAACCGCAGCGGCGCGCTGTTCTACAGCACCCTCTTCGATGAGAACGCCGCCTGCCACATCGCCTTTGGCGCCAGCTATCCCGGCACCACCGAGAGCGGCACCCGCCTGTCGAAGGACGAGCTGCTGGCCCGGGGCATGAACCAGTCCGCCATCCACGAGGACGTCATGGTGGGCGCCGAGGACAGCCATATCACCGGCAAGTGCCGGGACGGCCGCACCGTGGAGCTGTTCCGCGACGGCGTCTGGGTGCTGTGAGAAGAGGATTTTTCACGAAAAAGCTTGCATAATCCGCAAGAGTATGCTATATTCTAGTAGTACGCTATAGTTTTATTGGAAAGTGGGCCGCAAGGTCCGCTTTTCTTGTTTGTTTGGAGGTTTTTTATGGCGAAGCAGTCTGGCGGCAACACCGCCCAGAGAGTCGAAGCGCTTGTCCGCCCCGTCGTGGAGGGCATGGGCCTGCGCCTGTGGGATGTGGTCTTTGAGAAGGAAGGGCCGGACTGGTATCTCCGCGTGCTCATCGACAGGGACGGCACCATGGACACCGACACCTGTGCCGAAGTGTCCCACGCGCTGGACCCCATCCTCGATGAGGCAGACCCCATCGACCAGAGCTATTATCTCGAGGTGGGCAGCCCCGGCCTTGGCCGCAAGCTGACCCGCCCGGAGCACTACGAGGCACTCAAGGGCGAGAAGATCGGCGTCAAGCTCATCCGCCCCACCGCCGACGGCGTGCGCGAGTTTGCCGGCATCCTGAAAGGCCGCGAGGGCAGCACCGTCACGGTCGAGACGGAGAACGGCCCGGTGAGCTTTGAGGTGAACGCCGCGTCCGGCGTCCATCTCTGTGATGACGAACATCTGTTTGATTAAGGATAACCCTCTCAGGCGCGTTCCGCGCCAGCTCTCCCAGAGGGAGAGCCAAAGATGAATTGAGAAAAGATACCATTATAAACTAGGAGGAACCCGAAAAAATGGCAGCAGCGAACAACGAATTTTTTGAAGCTCTCTCCATGCTGGAGCACGAGCGCGGCATCACCGCGGAGTACCTGATCGAAAAGATCAAGGCTGCGATCGTCATCGCCGTGAAGAAGAACTACGAGGTCGAGGACGACCACGTCATGGTCGAGATCGACCCCAGCACCGGCAAGTTCAACGTCGCCCTCATCCAGGACGTCGTGGCCGATGAGGACTGGTACGACGAGCACAGCGAGATCGGCATCACCGAGGCTCAGCACATCCGCAAGAGCTATCAGGTGGGCGACCGCGTCGTGACCCCCCTCAAGACCAAGGACTTTGGCCGCATCGCCGCCCAGACCGCAAAGCACGTCATCCGTCAGGGCATCCGTGAGGCCGAGCGCAGCCAGCAGCTGAGCGAGATCCAGTCCCGCGCCCACGACATCGTGCAGGCCACCGTCACCCGCGTTGACCCCGAGAAGGGCATCGTTACCCTCGACCTGGGCAAGGGCGGCGAGGCCATCCTGCCCCGCAACGAGCAGGTCCCCGGCGAGGTCTACACCGAGGGCCAGATGCTGCAGGTCTACATCGTGGATGTCGTGGCAGGCGAGCGCGGCCCCCGCGTCATGATCAGCCGCACCCACCCCGGCCTCGTCAAGCGCCTGTTCGAGCTGGAAGTGCCTGAGATCTACGACGGCACCGTCGAGGTCAAGGCCATCAGCCGCGAGGCCGGCGCCCGCACCAAGATGGCCGTCTGGTCCAAGGACGCCAACGTCAACCCCGTCTCTGCCTGCATCGGCCCCCACGGCGACCGTGTGGCCGCTGTCGTCGAGAAGCTGGGCGGCGAGAAGATCGACATCGTGAAGTGGAGCGAGGACATCTCCGAGTTCATCTCCGCAGCGCTCAGCCCCGCAAAGGTGGTCAAGGTCGAGCTGCTGCCCGGCGAGACCCGCTCCTGCCGCGTGACCGTGCCGGACCAGCAGCTGAGCCTTGCCATCGGCAACAAGGGCCAGAACGCCCGTCTGTGCGCCCGCCTGACCGGCTACAATATCGACATCCGCCCCGAGAGCGGCTACTACGGCGAGGAAGAGCCGAAGGCTGCCGAGGCGGAGAAGACCGAAGACACCGCCGCAGAATAAGCGCGGAACACCTGCCGAAGGAGGGAAAACCGGATGGCACAAAAGAAGATCCCTGCCCGCCAGTGCATCGGCTGCCTGACCAGCCGCCCCAAGAAGGAACTGGTGCGTGTGGTGCGCGCACCCAGCGGAGAGATCAGCATCGACCCCGTGGGCAAGAAGCCCGGCCGCGGTGCTTACCTCTGCCCGGATGCCGCCTGCCTTGCAAAGGCAAAAAAGAAGAAGGCGCTGGAGCGCTGCTTTGAGCAGCCGGTCCCCGCCGAGGTATACGATGCACTGGCCCAGCAGCTGGCCAGCGTGGAAGCAGAAAAGGAGGCCGACCGCGATGGCAAAGAAGCATAACGCCCCCGCAAAACCGGCCCTTGAGCCGAATGAGGCCCTGTTCCAGGCCGTGAGCCTCTGCCGCAAGGCGGGCGCTCTGACCATGGGCTTTGACGCGGTGGAAGACGCCGTCGTCAAGGGCAAGGCATGGCTCGTGATGACTGCGTCCGACGCCAGCCCCAAGACCGTGCAGCGGCTCAACTACGCTGTGGGCGATATGGTGGACGTCATCCCCATGCCGCTGACACAGGATAAGCTGGCTGACATCAGCCGCAAACCGGTGGCCATTTATGCCGTCACCGACCGCAACCTCGCCAAGCTCTGCTTTGACCGGCTGACGGCGTGCGGAGCGATTCAAACTGAGGAGGATATGAGCGAATGACCGTAAAATATAAAGTGAGCGATTTTGCAAAGGACCTGAGCATCTCTGCCAAGAAGGTCCTCGACGAGCTGAACGCCATGGGCAGCACCGGCAAGAAGAACAGCTCCACTCTGGAGGAGAACGAGCTGAACTACCTGCTGGAGAAGTTCAGCAAGGACAACAGCGTCAAGAGCCTGGACGAGTTCCTGAACAGCGCCAAGGCCCTCAAGGCTGAGCCGAAGCCCGCCGAGAAGAAGGCGGAGCCCAAGGCCGAAAAGAAGCCCGAGGCTCCCAAGGCTGAGCCCGCAATGGCCGAGGCAAAGCCCGCTGCCAAGCAAAACAACAAGAAGAACGAGCAGCACAAGAAGCGCGAGGAGAAGACCGTCTCCCTGAGCGAGCTGGCCCGTGAGACCGGCGCAAAGGCTACGGCTGCTACCGCTCAGTCCGTCTCTGTCCGCCGCGAGGACAATCAGGTCACCGTCGATACCCGCACCGTCGATATGAACGTGGACCGCTTCGACGCCCGTTACGACGATCTGGCCTCCACCAAGAACACCGAGAACCGCCGCAAGCCCACCCCCCAGGGCAACAAGCAGAAGTTTACCCAGCGCGGCCAGCGCCAGCGCCAGCAGTTCCAGAAGGGCAAGCGCGAGACCGAGTTCGAGCGTCTGCAGCGCATCCAGCTGGAAAAGGCCCGCAATGCGCAGCTGAAGGTCCTCATCCCCGATGAGATCACCGTCGGTGAGCTGGCTGCCCGCCTGAAGCAGCAGGCCGGCAAGGTCATCGCCAAGTTCATGCAGATGGGCGAGATGCACGCCATCAACGACGTCATCGATTTCGATACCGCCGCTCTGGTGGCCGAGGAGTTCCACGCCAAGGTCGAGAAGGAAGTCCACGTCACCATCGAGGAGCGCCTGTTCACCCAGGAGGAGGATTCTCAGGACGATCTCGTCACCCGTCCCCCGGTCGTCTGCGTCATGGGCCACGTTGACCACGGCAAGACCAGTATCCTGGACGCTATCCGCAAGACCAACGTCACCGCAGGCGAGGCCGGCGGCATCACCCAGGCCATCGGTGCATATCAGGTCAAGGTCAACGACAGCCTCATCACCTTCCTCGATACCCCGGGCCACGAGGCGTTCACCTCCATGCGCGCCCGCGGTGCCAACATGACCGATATTGCAGTTCTGGTCGTCGCCGCCGATGACGGCATCATGCCCCAGACGGTCGAGTCCATCAACCACGCCAAGGCCGCCAACGTCAAGCTCATCGTGGCCATGAACAAGATGGATAAGCCCACCGCCAACCCCGAGCGCGTGATGGAGGGCCTGACCAAGTACGGCATCATCACCGAGGACTGGGGCGGCGACGTCGCCTGCATCCCCGTCTCTGCTCTGACCGGCATGGGCATCAACGACCTGCTGGAGCGCATCGCTCTGGAAGCTGAGGTCATGGAGCTGAAGGCCAACCCCAACCGCCGTGCCAAGGGCGCTGTCGTCGAGGCTCGTCTGGACAAGGGCCAGGGCCCCATCGCCACCATTCTGGTGCAGAACGGCACCCTCCACTCCGGCGATGTCATCATCGCCGGTACCGCCGTGGGCCGTGTGCGTACCATGCGCAGCGACAAGGGCATTCTGCTGAACGACGCCGGCCCCTCCACCCCTGTGGAGATCACCGGTCTGACCGCTGTGCCTGAGGCCGGCGACCTGTTCGAGGCCGTCGAGGACGAGCGTCTGGCCCGTGAGCTGGCCGAGCAGCGCATCGCTGCCGCCAAGGAGAAGCAGTTCTCCGCCTTCCAGAAGGTCACTCTGGATAACCTGTTCAGCCAGATGGCTCAGAACGATATGAAGGAGCTGGCCATCGTCGTCAAGGCTGACGTGCAGGGCTCCGCCGAGGCCGTCAAGCAGAGCCTCGAGAAGATCTCCAACGACGAGGTCCGCGTCCGCGTCATCCACGCCGGCGTCGGCGCCATCAGCAAGTCCGACGTTGACCTGGCCGACGCATCCAACGCCATCATCATCGGCTTCAACGTCCGCCCCGACAACGTGGCGAAGGAAGAGGCCGCTGCCACCAAGGTCGAGATGCGTATGTACCGCGTCATCTATGACGCCATCAACGACGTCACCGACGCTATGAAGGGTATGCTGGCTCCCAAGTTCCGCGAGGTGTCTCTGGGCGAGCTGCAGGTCCGTCAGGTCTACAAGATCAGCAATGTCGGCACCGTCGCAGGCTGCCGTGTCACCAGCGGCAAGATCACCCGCGACAGCAAGGTGCGTGTCGTCCGTGACGGCATCGTCATCACGGAGGACGAGATCGCATCTCTGAAGCGCTTCAAGGACGACGCCAAGGAAGTGGCCGAGGGCTACGAGTGCGGCGTTACTCTGGCAAAGTTTGCCGACGTCAAGGAAGGCGACGTCTACGAGGCCTTCAAGATGGAAGAATACCGCGACTAAGAGAATAACCTCTCAGTCTGCCTTCGGCAGCCAGCTCCCCTACCGAGGGGAGCCTCTGGCGAAGAGGTGAAGCTTTACGAAATGCCAAGGCCTCTCCTCGATAGGAGCAACAGCGACGACCGCCGCCAGTGGCGGAAACAGGGAGTTGCTGTTGGGGCCGCGGCCAGCAAGACGCAAGCGAAGCGCTGCGGATGCTGGGTGCCGCAACCCGGGCAGTGGCATTGCGAAGCAATGACGGAGAGGTTCATTTCAGAGGAGAAACTATGTCTCAGAAAAATATGGGCCGTCTGGCGCAGGACATGAAGCGTGAACTCATCGCCATCATCGGACGGCTGAAAGACCCGCGGCTGGAGGGCGGTCTGCTGACCGTCACCCGGCTGGATGTGACGCCCGACCTGGACGTGGCGAAGGTCTATGTGAGCGTGATGGGCCGTGAGGACGGCCCCAAGCCCGCCATCGAGGCCCTGAACCGCGCCGCAGGCCATGTGCGCACCGAAGTGAGCAAGAAAATGCACATCCGCAAGGCACCCCGCTTCATCTTTGTGGAGGACGACGGTGCCGCCTATGCAGCCCACATCAACGAGCTGCTCCGCACGCTGAATGTGAACGGCGACGCGGAGGACTCCCAGCCCGCCGAGACCGAGGAATAAATCCAGCGCTGCGGAAAGGATGGAACCATCAAATGACAGAACAGCTCAATGTGCAGCAGATGGCCGAGCGCCTCTGTGCTGCGGACAACATTCTGATCCTGTGTCATAAAAACCCGGACGGCGACACCATCGGCTGCGGCAGCGCCCTCTGCCACGCGCTCAAGGCGCTGGGCAAGACGGCAGCCGTCCTCTGCTCCGATGCAGTGCCTTCCCGCTACAGCTTTACCGCACCGGTGCCGTTCCGGGGCGAGTTTGAGCCCAAAACCGTTGTGGCCGTGGATGTTGCCAGCGTGCAGCTCTTTGGCGAAAACAACGGCATGCCGCAGTATACCCGCCATATCGATCTCTGCATCGACCACCACGCGGGCAACAGCGGCTATGCGGATTTCACCCTGCTGGACGGCAACGCGGCCGCAGCGGCAGAGCTTCTGTATGAGGTCATCAGCGAGATGGGCGTGGAGATCACCCCCCTCATCGCCAACTGCCTCTACACCGGCCTCGCTACGGACACCGGCTGCTTCCGGTTTTCTTCCACCACTGCCAACACCCACCTCGTGGCGGCAAAGCTCATTCTGGCCGGTGCGCAGGTGGAGGAGCTGAACACCCTGCTCTTCGACACCAAGCCCCGGGAGCGGATGGAGGCGGAGCGTATCGCCCGCAACCATCTGGAATATCATCTTGAGGGCCGCTGCGCCCTGATGTATCTGACCCGGGACGAGATCGAGCAGAGCGGCGTGGACCCGGCTGACCTGGAAGAGCTGACCAGCCTGCCCATCAGCATCGAGGGGGTCAAAGTGGGCCTGCTGCTCCGTCAGCAGCCCGGCGGCAGCTACCGCATCAGCGTGCGCGCCGCCAAGGGCGTGGACGCCTGCGCCATCGCACGGCGTCTGGGCGGCGGCGGCCACACCCGCGCAGCGGGCTGTGAGCTGCTGGGCAACCTCGACAACGCCAAGAGCGCCATTCTGGCCGAAGTGGAGGCGGAACTCGACCGCCCCGAGACGCAGGAGGAAAGCTGATGCAGGGCATCCTTATCGTAGATAAGCCGATGGAGTGGACCAGCTTTGACGTCATCGCCAAGCTGCGCGGCATCCTCGGCACCCGCAAGCTGGGCCACAGCGGTACGCTGGACCCCATGGCCACCGGCGTTCTGCCGGTGTTCTGCGGCGGGGCCAGCAAGGCTGTGGACCTTCAGCTCGACCACACCAAGACCTACTGCGCCCGGCTGCGGCTGGGGATGCAGACCGACACCGGCGACATCACCGGCACCGTGCTGGAAACGGCCCCGGTGACGGCAGGGGAGAAGGAGCTGCTGGCTGTTCTGCCCCGGTTCCTCGGCCCCCGGATGCAGACGCCGCCCATGTACTCGGCGGTCAAGATCAACGGCCAGCCCCTCTATAAGCTGGCCCGCGAGGGCGTCACGGTGGAGCGGAAGGCCCGTCCCATCGAGATCCTGGACATCCGGTACGGCGGCAGCCCGGCGGAGAACGAATACGTCCTCACCGTCCGCTGCTCCAAGGGAACGTATATCCGCACCCTGTTGGAGGACATTGCCGCCGCTATGGGCCAGAAAGGCACCATGAGCGCTTTGCGCCGCACGACGGCGGGTGTCTACACCGAGGCCGACGCCCACACGCTGGAAGAGATACAGGCGGCAAAGGACGCAGGCCCCGAGGCACTGCAGGCTTTGATGCTGCCGGTGGAGAGCGTGTTCGAGAGCCTGCCTCTGCTGGTGGCAGAGCCAAGGGTGGAGCAGCACCTGTACAACGGCTGCCCTACCAGCCGCTATCCGGCGGCAGACGGCCGCTACCGTGTCCGCAATGCCGAAGGTCAGTTCCTGGGCCTTGCGAACATCACCGGCGGCGTGCTCAAGGTCGAAAAACTCTTTGTAGAGAGGAATTAAAGAACATTCATGCAGATCTATTCACAGCTTGCGCCGCTTGCGCTGGGCGGTGCCCACGGCTCTGCTGTGGCAATGGGCTTTTTTGACGGCATCCACATCGGCCACCGCGCGGTCATCAATGGCGCAGTGGAGTGGGCCAGGGCCCACGGCGCGGCACCGGCGGTGTTCACCTTCCGCCTGCCCACCGAAAACAAGATGAAGGGCAAGCGCCTGCTCTCCACCGAGGACAAGCACGCCCTCATCGCCAGCCTCGGCGTGGAGCACTATCTCTGCCCCGATTTCGAGGAGATCAAGGCCATGACGCCGGAGCAGTTCGTGCTGGGCATCATCCGGGACTGCAACGCCCGGGCGCTGTTCTGCGGCGAGAACTTCACCTTCGGTGCCAGGGCGGCAGGCACGCCGGAGCTGCTGCGTCAGCTCTGCGCGCCGCTGGGCGTGGAGGTAGTCGTCCTGCCGATGGCACAGTTTGAGGAGAAGCCTGTTTCCTCCACCCGCATCCGCACCGCGCTGGAGGGCGGTGACATCCCGGCGGCCAATGCCATGCTGGGGATGCCCTACGCCATCCGCTTCACGGTGCAGCACGGGGCGGGCCTTGGCCGGACGCTGGGCGTGCCGACCATCAACCAGCTCTACCCGCAGGGCTTCCAGCTGCCCCGGTACGGCATCTATATCACCCGCACCAGGATAGGGGACAGGTGGTACCCCTCGGCCACCGGCCTTGGCACCCGGCCCACCGTCAACAGCGACGAGAGCAAGGTGACCTGCGAGACCTTCATCCCGGGCTTTACCGGCGACCTTTACGGCACCGACCCGGTGGTGGAGTTCCACGCCTACCTCAGCCCCAGCAAAAAGTTCGACACGCTGGACGAGCTGCGCGAGTGCATCGATCACGCAGCCCAGCGCGCGCAGGAATACTTTGAGGAGTAGCGGGAGCAATGGATAAGATAAAACAACAGAGCCGGTGGCTCTGGCTCCTTTTGTCGCTGCTTCTGGCGCTGGCTGTTCTGCTGGGGGCAGTGCAGGCGTTCGGCGTGAGAGAAGACCCACGTCAGGCGATGACACGGGGGCTTTGCGTCCGGACGAACGAGAGCTGGCAGATGGACACAGAATGCCGGGCAGAGTATGTGATCCCTGCTGATGCAGGCGAGGGCCTGATGCTGAGCATCCGGACGGTGAAAAAGAGCTTTGCCCTCGCGCTCTGCGGCCCGGATGGGGTAGAAAACTGGTTCTATGAGTATCAGCAGGAAAAAGGCCCGGTCGAGCTGCGGCTGTTCATCGCGCTGCCGGATGGCGCGGCCGGCAAGACGCTGCGTTTTGAAGCAGAAGCCCCCACGACGCTGAGCTGGATGCTCCGCAATGAGGCTGTACTGGGTACACAGGCTAGGATAACGCTCCACTATCTGCAGAGCAACCTGTATGCGCTGCTCTTCTTCCTTTTCTGCGCCTTCTGTGCGGCAGAGCTTGGCCTGCTGCTGCTCTCGATGCGCAGGATCTTCCGGCCGGAAGTCCGGTATCAGATCTGCATCATGTTCGGGCTGGTGCTGGATGCGGGCGTCTGGATCCTGACGGATTCCGAGCTGCTGACCCTCTTTACCGATAAGGCAAGTTTCGTCGCCTTCTTGTCCCTGCTCAGCTTCGGCCTCATCGTCCCCCTCACGTTGGAGTTTATCCGCTGCACCCTGAAAGAGGAGTGCAGGGGGCTGCGGCTCTTGCAGCAAGTACAGATGCTCCTGCTGACGGCAGATATTCTGGGCTGGCTGCTGCGGGGCTGGGCGATGTTCTGGCTGCTGCCCCTCATGCACCTGACCATCCTTGCAAGCATCCCGCTGACTCTCCGCGACCTCTTTGCAGCGTATAAAAAGACCCGAAGCGAGGACGTGCGGGATATTCTGGTCGGCTTTGGTGCATTGGCAGTCTGTGCCGCAGCGGCACTGGTGTTCTTTTATGGAGACCATGCCGGGTGGCAGTACGCGGTGTTTTACTGCGTGGGCCTGCTCTGCTTTTTGTTGCAGCTGGGCCGCACGGTCATCCACCGGGTCAGGCAGGCCATCGACGAACAGGCCCAGCTGGAAAGCTACAAGAAGCTGGCCTACGCCGACTCGCTGACCGGGCTTTTCAACTATACGGCCTTCAAGTACATGAAGTCCCGCTGGCCCGAGCGCACGGACTGGACCTACATCGTTATGGACGTCAACTGGCTCAAGCAGACCAACGACCAATACGGCCACCGTGCCGGTGACGAACTGCTCTGCTGTGCGGCCCGCTGCATCCGGGAGGCCTTTTACCGGGCCGAGGACTGCTTCCGCATCGGCGGCGACGAGTTCGCGGTCATTGCGGCTGCGACGGATGAGGAGGCTGTGAAGGCAGCAGTCGAAACGCTCCGGCGGCTGTGCGCGGAGTGGGATGCGAAGGAAGAGTATCCCGTCTCCATCGCAGTGGGCTATGCCATGCAGGCAGGCCGCACCATGACGGCGGACGAGCTGTTCATGGAGGCCGATGCTGCGATGTATCAGAACAAAGCCGAGATCAAAAAGGCTGTGGGCGGCATCAGCCGCTGAATAAAACAAGAACGCACCTCACCGATGAAAGCCATCGGTGAGGTGCGTTTTTGCTTCGTCAGAGGGAGAGACCGGAAAAATAGAGGTGCTCCACCGTTTCCTTTTCGGCGGCGGAGAGGGACGTGTCTGCGGCCATGGCGGCGCGGATGCTTTCCTGGGTATCCGGGTAGGAGCTGAGGGTGATGCAGGTGGTTTCGCTGTCGGCATCGAAGTGGAGGGCAGCGCGGTCTTGCGGCGTCCAGGCGTCCCAGCCCGGGGAACCGCTGGTCATGAAGCCGGCAAGCGCCTGCTTCAGCCGGGCCGAAAGGGCCTGCGCACCTGCCGAAGACAAATCAGCACAGGCAGAATAGCTGCTTTCGGACGAGAAGAGCGCCAGCGGCAGGCCGTGGAAGGAGCCGAGGCCCGGGATAGCCGTCTGACTGTCGGCCCCGCCGTAGTCGATGAGTCCAAGCCAGACCGGAGCACTGCCGCCCAGCGCTTCGGCGACAGCTTCGGTGCTGCTCCAGCGGCAGAGGGCTGAGCCGTATTTTACGGCATAGGCCCGGGCCGCGCTGGAAGCGGGCCGCAGGTCGTCCCGGACAAAGCCGCTGAATTCGGTGGCGCTGCTGAGCAGCAGGAGGGGGACAGCACTCCGTGCGTCCCGGGAGAGCACCACATCGTCTGCGTAGAGGATGGCTGGTTTGCCGAGGGCGGCAATGCGGGCCGGTTCGAGGCCGCAGAGCCATTCCCGGACGTCCGCCCCCGGCGTCAGCAGCCATTCGGCGGCGGAAGCCGTGTCAGCGAACCGCCCGTCTTCCACGGCCAGCGGCGCGAAATTTTCGGCCAGCTTCTGGGCGGCGGCGTCCGGGTCGGCGAGGGACAGCCCGCCGGAGATGGCGACAGCCTTCTGGAAGCGCCCACGGAAGAGCGGGCTGGCCGCGAGGGCCGCTGCCATCCGCCCGCCGTCAGAGAAGCCGCAGAGGGTGATGTTGTCGGCATCGCCGCCAAAGCGGCGGATGTTATCCCGCACCCAGTCCAGCGCCCGGGCGATGTCCAGCAGGGCAAAGTTTCCGGTGGCGTCCGGGTCTGCAGTGAGGGCGGGCAGACAGTTCCACCCGAACAGCCCCAGCCGGTAGTTGAGCGCGACAAAGACGCAGCCCGCGTCCCGCACGAGTCCGCTGCCGGGCAGCTCGAGAGATGAGCCTGTGGCGGCGCTGCCGTGCAGATAGACGAGGACGGGCCGCTTTTTGGCCTCGGCGGAGGAATAAATGTCCAGTGTCAGGCAGTCCTCGGTGCCGAGAGGGAAGGTGGTGTACTGGTAGGCCGCCGGGGCGGGGCTGGTGCAGTCCCGCACAGTCTGCCAGCGGGCGGGCTCCAGCGGCGCTGTCCAGCGGCTTTCGCCCGTGGGCGCGGCACCGTAGGGGATGCCGTACCAGCAGAGCTGACCGTTTTCGCCCTCTCTGCCCTTCACCGGGCCGTACTGGGTCTGGCAGAGAGGAGAGACAGGGGAGAACAGGCCGTTTTCGGTTTCAGAAGAAGCCGCATCAGCCGGGAGGAGCGGGCTTGAAAGAACCGCTGCGGCGGCTGCGCTTCCCTTGAGGAAGCTGCGGCGGGAAAAGCAATGTGTCATTCGATCTACCTCTTTATTACAATAGACAGATTATAACATGATTTGACGGGAAAACAACATCCTTATTTTTGCGGATCTGTAAAAATTTTTCTTGCTTTTTACGTTGGTTTCTGTTATACTAGCCCTGTTACCGCGATACGGGGCTGGGAGTATGCCCACTCGGGAGTACCGTTTTCCCGCTGCTGTGTCGCTGGCAAATAAAAATTTTATAAAGAGGTACTGTTACTATGAACAAGCAGGAAGTTATGGCCAAAGTCGCTCTGACCGAGAAGGACACTGGCTCTCCCGAAGTCCAGGTCGCTCTGCTGACCGCTCACATCAACGAGCTGAACGAGCACCTGAAGAAGAACCCTAACGATCACCACAGCCGCCGCGGTCTGCTGAAGATGGTTGGCCGTCGCCGCAATCTGCTGGCTTATCTCCAGAAGAAGGACATCGAGCGTTACCGTGCTCTGATCGCAACTCTGGGTCTGCGTAAGTAATAGAAAACAGAGGGCAGGTACCGCAAGTGGTGCCTGCCCTTTGCTCTTTTATGTTGGATTTTCCCTTGTATCCCAGGCACTGGAACAAATAGGCCGCTGCTGCGTGTTGCAGCAGTAAATCGAACGCCTGTGCGAAGCGGCACGGACGCTGGATTTATTGCTATGATGCGCGGCGGGCAGCCTTTTGGAATATCAAACGGACATAAGGAGGCAAACCAAATGGCAATCGAATTTGGTTCCCGCAAAGAAAACTTTGACAACTTCAAAGTTTACGAGACTACGCTGGCAGGCCGCCCCTTCAAGGTGGAGATGGGCAAGATGTGCGGCTTGTCCAACGCAAGCGCCCTCATCCGCTACGGCGAGACCTGCGTGATGTGCAACGTGGTCATGAGCCCCAAGCCCCGCGAGGGCGTCGATTTCTTCCCCCTGAACGTGGAGTACGAGGAAAAGCTCTACGCCGCAGGCCGCATCCCCGGCAGCTTCATGCGCCGTGAGGGCCGCCCCGGCGAGCGGGCCATCCTGACCAGCCGCGTCGTGGACCGTCCCATGCGCCCGCTGTTCCCGAAGGAGATGCGCAACGACGTCTGCATCACCATGACCGTCATGAGCCTGGACCCCGACTGCAGCCCTGAGATCGCCGGCATGATCGGCGCTTCTCTGGTCACCGCTGTGTCCGAGATCCCCTGGAACGGCCCCATCGGCGGCGTGCAGGTGGGTCTGGTGGACGGCGAGATCGTCCTGAACCCCACTCAGGAGCAGCGCAAGAAGAGCGACCTGGCCCTGACCGTCGCCGCTACCATGGACAAGATCGTCATGATCGAGGCCGGTGCCAATGAGGTCGATGAGGACACCGTGCTGAACGCCATCAAGGCCGCTCACGTGGAGATCAAGAAGATCATCACCTTCATCAACAGCATCGTGGCCGAGCGCGGCAAGCCGAAGATCGATTTCCAGGTTGTGGGCCTCGATATGGACGTGTTCCACGCCATCAAGGAGAAGTATCTCGACGACTTCAAGGCCGCCATGGATACCGACGACAAGAATGTGCGTGATGCCGCCCTGCTGCCCATCATGGACAAGATCGCCGAGGAGTACCCCGACCTGACCGAGGCCGACCTCGACCTCGTCAGCTACAAGATGCAGAAGTACGTCGTCCGCCGCTGGCTGCTGGACGAGGGCAAGCGCGTGGATGGCCGCGGCATCAACGAGATCCGCCCGCTGGCCGCAGAAGTCGGCATCCTGCCCCGTGTGCATGGCTCCGGTATGTTCACCCGCGGCCAGACTCAGGTGCTCACCACCTGCACCCTCGGCGGCACCAAGGACAACCAGCTCATGGATGACCTGACCGACGAGCAGACCAAGCGCTACATCCACCACTACAATTTCCCGCCGTACTCCGTCGGCGAGGCCCGCGCACCCCGCAGCCCCGGCCGCCGCGAGATTGGCCACGGCGCACTGGCGGAGCGCGCTCTCGTGCCTGTGCTGCCCTCTCTGGAAGAGTTCCCCTACACCATCCGCTGCGTGTCTGAGGTCCTCTCTTCCAACGGCTCCACCTCTCAGGCTTCCATCTGCGGCTCCACGCTGGCTCTGATGGACGCAGGCGTCCCCATCAAGGCTCCCGTCGCCGGCATCTCCTGCGGCCTCATCACCGAGGGCGACCGCTGGATGACCATGCTGGACATTCAGGGCGTCGAGGACTTCCACGGCGATATGGACTTCAAGGTGGGCGGCACCCGCAAGGGCATCACCGCCATCCAGATGGATATTAAGATCGACGGCCTGACCTACGACATCATCGCTGAGGCCTTCGAGAAGTGCCGCAGGGGCCGTCTGTACATCCTCGATGAGATCATCAAGCCCGTCATCGCAGAGCCCCGCCGCGAGCTGAGCCGCTGGGCCCCCAAGATGTTCAGCATGATGATCCCCACCGATAAGATCAAGGACGTCATCGGCAAGGGCGGCAAGGTCATTCAGGACATCTGCGCTACCTGCAACTGCAAGATCGACGTGCAGGAGGACGGCCACGTCTTCGTCTCCGCTGTGGATCAGGAGGACGCAAAGCGCGCCATCTTCACCATCAGGACCATCGTGGAAGACCCCGAGATCGGTGCTATCTACAAGGGCAAGGTCACCCGTCTGATGAACTTCGGTGCCTTCGTCGAGATCGCTCCGGGCAAGGAGGGCCTCGTCCACATCTCCAAGCTGGACACCAAGCGTGTCGAGCGGGTGGAAGATGTTGTCGCTGTGGGTGATGCCATCGTCGTCAAGGTGACGGACATCGACCAGCAGGGCCGCATCAACCTGAGCCGCCGCGACGCCATTCTGGCTCTCGAAGCCAAGAAGGCACAGCAGGAGCAGGGCTGATCGATCGCTTCTGAATATGCCCCCGTGCGCACAGCGCGGGGGCATATTTTGTCTCATGGGCGAAGGATCGTCAATTCCCTACTGAAAAAGTTTGTTTTAGGGGGTTGACAAATCCCGTCGAGGCGAGTACAATAAACGCAATATCACTAAAATGGCTGTGAAGAGAAGAGTAAGCTTTCGCATGAGCCTTACCAGAGAGCCCGGCAGGTGGAAAAGGGCAGGAAACAGGGAGCCGAAAATGGTCTCGGAGCTGCGCGGACGAAGAGCAAGAGCACTAGTCCGCGACGGGTGCGCCCGTTAAAGCGTCCGGCTGTAAGCAGAAAAATCCTGCCGCAGTTTTGAGGCAGTGTCCGCGAGGATGCTGTGAACCAAGGTGGTACCACGGAAGTTTCAGGCCTCCGTCCTTGTGCAGCGCATGGCTGGCAGGGACGGAGGCTTTTTTGATGCTTCCGTTCAAGGCGGGCGCGGACTGTGCCGCGCCGCCGCTGTACATTACATTTATCCAATAATAGAGAGGGAAAAAACTATGATTACTCGTCGTGATTTTCTGAAAGTTACCGGTGTTGCAGCCGCTGCTGCTGCCCTGACCGCCTGCGGCGGCTCTTCTTCCACCGCAAGCTCTGCCGCTTCCAGCACGGCCGCTTCTTCTGAGGCTGCTTCCGCTGTGGCAAAGCTGGACAAGGTGAAGGTCGCTGTCCCCAACGACACCACCAACGAGGCCCGCGCTCTGACCCTGCTGGAGAAGAACGGCTTCTTCAAGCTGAAGGCTGACGCCGGCCTGACCGCCACCAAGAATGATATCGAGGAGAACCCCCTGAACGTCACTGTCGATGAGGTCGAGGCTGCTCAGGTCCCCAACGTCCTGCAGGATGAGGACTACGCTGTCATCAACTCCAACTACGCCATCTCTGCTGGTCTGGACCCCATGACCGACGCTCTGGCAATGGAGGACGGCTCTTCTGCTTACGTCAATGTTCTGGTCTGCAAGGAGGGCAACGAGAACGAGCCCAAGATCAAGGCCCTCGTCGCCGCTCTGCAGAGCCAGCAGGTCAAGGACTTCATGGATGAGAACTACAAGGGCGCTGTCGTCTCCGTCGTCGAGAACCCGACCGATGGCTATGACTCTTCCATCGACTACGATGCACTGAACGGCGAGACCGTCAGCTGCGCTGCTACTCCCGCTCCCCACTGCGAGGTCCTGGAGGTCTGCAAGGACATTCTGGCCGCTAAGGGCATCACTCTGGACATTCAGGAGTACGACGACTATGTGATCCCCAACACCATCGTCGAGGACGGCCAGTGCGACACCAACTACTTCCAGCATCAGCCGTATCTGGACAACTTCAATAAGGAGAAGGGCACCCATCTGGTGACCGTCGCCGGCATCCACGTCGAGCCCATGGGCATCTACGGCGGCAAGCAGGACAGCCTGGCACCCATCGTGGGTTAACCTCTCCGTCATTGCTTCGCAATGCCACCTCTCCTATCGAGGAGAGGCCTTGGCATTTCGTAAAGCTTTATCTCTTCGCCAGAGGCTCCCCTCGGTAGGGGAGCTGTCGAGCGAATGCGAGACTGAGAGGTTCAGCCCCATTAACGAAGGAGTAAATCGTGATCGAGATCAAACACCTTTCCAAGACCTTCCAGATGAAGGACGGCGCGGTGAATGCGCTGAAGGACATCGACCTGACCATCCCCGATGGCTCCATCTACGGCATCATCGGTATGTCGGGCGCGGGCAAATCCACGCTGGTGCGCTGCATCAATCTGCTGGAGCGCCCCACCGAGGGCAGTGTCGTCATCGACGGCACCGCGATGGAGACCCTGTCTCCCGCAGCCCTGCGTGAGCGCCGCCGCGACATCACCATGATCTTCCAGCAGTTCAATCTGCTGATGCAGCGCAGCTGCCTGAAGAACATCTGCTTCCCGATGGAGCTTGCGGGCGTGAAGAAGGCCGATGCCGAAAAGCGCGCCAGGGAGCTGCTGGAAATGGTGGGCCTGCCCGATAAGGCCAACGCCTACCCGGCCCAGCTCTCCGGCGGCCAGAAGCAGCGCATCGCCATTGCCCGTGCGCTGGCCACCAACCCCAAAGTCCTGCTCTGCGATGAGGCCACCAGTGCGCTGGACCCCAACACGACCCACGCCATCCTGACCCTCATCAAGGACATCAACAAGAAGCTGGGCATCACCGTGGTGGTCATCACCCACCAGATGAGCGTCGTGGAAGAGATCTGCGACTCCGTCGCCATTCTGGACGGCGGCGTGGTCGTGGAGCAGGGTGAGGTGCGCGAGATCTTCGCGAATCCCAAGACGGCTGCGGCCAGGCGCCTTGTCGCCCCCAACGGCGGCAGCGCAGCCCGCGACCTCTCGAGCTTTGCGCCCGACGATCACGTGGTCCGTGTTACGTTCAATGGTTCGTCCGCTGCAAAGCCGCTGGTGGCGAGCCTCGCTGCGGAGAAGGGCATCCTCGTGTCTGTGCTCAGCGCCGACACCCGCGACCTGAGCGGCCAGTGCTACGGCTCCATGCTGCTCAAGCTTCCCCGCGATACCGAACAGGCAAAGCAGGCTGCGGCCTATATGCGCAGCCAGAATGGTGTGACCGTTGAGGAGGTGACCGGAGAATGAGCTTTGCAGATTATGGCTTCGCCATTTGGGAGACGTTCTATGTGACCGTCCTCTCCACGGCATTTTCTCTGGTTCTGGGTCTGCCGCTGGGCGTTCTGCTGGTGGCTGGCGATAAGGACGGCGTCCTGCCCCTGCCGGGCTGGCTGATGCACATCCTGAACATCATCATCAACATTTTGCGCAGCGTGCCGTTCCTGATTTTGATGATCTGCGTCTTCCCGCTGACCCGTGCCATTGTGGGCACCACCGTCGGCACCAAGGCCACCATCGTTCCGCTGGTGGTCGCGGCCTTCCCCTTCGTGGCCCGTCTGGTGGAGACCAGCCTGCGTGAGCTGGACGAGGGCGTCGTGGAAGCTGCCCAGAGCATGGGCGCGACTCCCTTCCAGATCATCACCAAGGTCATGATCCCCGAGTGTCTGCCCGGCCTCATTTCCAGCATGACCACTGCCCTGACGACCATCCTCGGCTACTCGGCCATGTCCGGCGTCATCGGCGGCGGCGGTCTGGGCAAGATCGCTCTGTCCTACGGCTACTACCGCTACCAGACCAACATCATGATCGTCTGCGTCGTGCTGCTGGTGCTCATGGTGCAGGTGTTCCAGACCGTCGGTACCTTCTGGGCGACCAGGAGCGATAAGCGCTTGAGAAAGTAAGTTTCTGCTTCCTGCAGGGAATAAAATTTAACGAATCGATTCCCCGCAGGAGGCTCATGCTCCTGCGGGGAATTGTGCTATACAGACAAACCCAGTAAAGGAGTATGTTGCAATGAACCGTGATACCATCTGCGTGCAGGGCGGCTACACCCCCGGCAACGGCGAACCCCGCCAGATCCCCATCATCCAGTCCACTACGTTCAAGTACGCTACCAGCGAGGACATGGGCAAGCTGTTCGACCTCGAGGCCGACGGCTACTTCTACTCCCGCCTGCAGAACCCCACCTGTGACATGGTGGCGAAAAAGATCTGCGAGCTGGAAGGCGGCACCGCCGCCATGCTGACGTCCAGCGGTCAGGCCGCCAACTTCTTTGCGCTGTTCAATCTCTGCGAGGCAGGCGACCACATCGTGGCGTCCAGCACCATCTACGGCGGCACCTTCAACCTCATCTCCGTCACCATGAAGAAGATGGGCATTACCGCCACCTTCGTGGACCCGCTGTGCAGCGAGGAAGAGCTGGATGCCGCCTTCCAGCCCAACACCAAGGTCGTGTTTGGCGAGACCATTGCCAACCCTGCCCTCACCGTGCTGGACATTGAAAAGTTCGCCAGGGCCGCACACGCCCACGGCGTACCGCTCATCGTGGACAACACCTTCCCCACGCCGGTCAACTGCCGCCCCTTCGAGTGGGGGGCCGACATCGTGACCCACTCCACCACCAAGTACATGGACGGCCATGGCGCTGTGCTGGGCGGTGCCATCGTGGACGGCGGCAAGTTCGACTGGATGGCCCACGCCGAGAAGTTCCCCGGCCTGTGTACCCCTGATGAGAGCTATCATGGCATCACCTACGCGGAGCGCTTCGGCAAAGAGGGTGCTTTCATCACCAAGGCCACCGCACAGCTCATGCGCGACTTCGGCTCGATGCAGTCCCCCATGAACGCCTATATGCTGAACCTCGGCCTTGAGAGCCTCCACGTCCGGATGCAGCGCCACTGCGCCAACGGCATGGCCGTCGCAAAGTTCCTTGAGGCTCACCCCAAGGTGGCTTACGTCAACTACTGCGGCCTCGAGTCCAGCCCCTACCATGCACTGGCGGAGAAGTATCTGCCGAACGGCAGCTGCGGCGTCGTCTCCTTCGGCCTGGCCGGCGGCCGCGAAGCCGCCAGCACCTTTATGAAGGAGCTGAAGCTTGCCGCCATTGAGACCCACGTTGCCGATGCCCGCACCTGCTGCCTGAATCCGGCTTCCAGCACCCATCGCCAGATGAACGACGAGCAGCTGGCCGCTGCCGGTGTGCCTGCTGAGCTGGTGCGGATGAGCTGCGGCCTCGAGAGCAGCGAAGACCTCATCGCCGATATTGCACAGGCGCTGGATAAGATCTAAGAAACACGGTCAGCGCCATCTGCCGGTTTCGGCCCCTTCCCGTGAAAAAAGCGTCTCCGGATGCAGATAAAAACTTCCCGCTAAAACCGTCAAAAGGAGCAACGATGCTATGCCGCTGATCATCCCCAAGACTCTTCCCGCCTACGATGCCCTCTACGAGGAAAACGTCTTCGTCATGCACCGGGAACGGGCGCTCTCCCAGCACATCCGTCCGCTGGAGATCCTCATCCTGAACCTCATGCCGACCAAGATCGCCACCGAGACCCAGATCGCCCGCCTGCTGGCCAATACGCCCATTCAGGTCCATATGACCCTGCTGCAGACGGCCAGCCATGCGGCGACCCATGTCTCTGCGGCCCACCTCGAGGCGTTTTATAAGACCTTCGACGAGGTGAAGAACGACCGCTACGACGGCATGATCATCACCGGCGCGCCTGTGGAGAAAATAGACTTTGAACAGGTGGACTACTGGCAGGAGCTGTGCGAGATCATGGACTTCAGTGAGACGAACGTCTACTCCACCCTTCATGTCTGCTGGGGCGCACAGGCGGGACTTTATTACCACTATGGCATCCGCAAGCAGCTTCTCGACCAGAAGATGTTCGGCGTCTTCGAGCATAAAGTCACCCGTCCCTCGAACCCGCTGGTGCGCGGCTTCGATGAGGTGTTTTACGCCCCTCACAGCCGCCACACCGGCATCAGCCGGGAGGATGTGCTGAACTGCAAGGCCCTGCGCATCCTCGCCGAGAGCGACGAGGCCGGCCCCTTCCTGATGAGCACCGAGAATGGACGGCAGATCTTCGTCACCGGCCATCCGGAGTACGACAAGTACACACTGGACGCCGAGTACAAGCGGGATGTCGGCAAGGGCCTGCCCATCGCGGTGCCAAAGAACTATTACCCCAACGACGACCCCGAGCAGCCGCCTCTCTTCCGCTGGCGTGCTCACGCACACCTGCTGTATGAGAACTGGCTGAACTACTACGTCTACCAGAATACGCCCTACGACCTGGGCGCTATCAGCAAGGTGGAGCATGAGGAAGAATAAAATCAGCCCTCTCCATCTGGTGGGGAGGGGGCGTTTTTGCAAGGAGGATACTTATGGGAATCGAAGCAAAATGGAAGAGCCGGGGCATCCGGGTGGGCAAACTGCCCTGCGGGCCGCTGGACAAGATAAGCGATGTGCCGGGCGTGACGGTGGGCCACTGCACACTGGAGGACGGCGACATCCAGACCGGCGTGACCGCGCTGCTGCCCCATCAGGGCGATATTTTCCACGATAAAGTGATGGCGGCCAGCCATGTCATCAACGGCTTCGGCAAGACCACCGGCCTTGTCCAGATCGACGAGCTGGGGACGCTGGAAACGCCCATCCTCTTCACCAATACCCTCAGCGTAGGTACTGTGGAGACAGCGCTGGTGAAGTATATGCTGGATAAGAACCCCGACATCTGCGAGACGACCGGCAGCGTCAACCCGGTGGTCTGCGAGTGCAACGACAGCGGCCTCAACGACATCCGGGGCCTCCACGTCACAGAAGAAAACGTGCGGGCCGCGCTGGCCGACTGCCGCGCCGATTTCGCCGAGGGCGCTGTGGGCGCGGGCCGGGGAATGCGCTGCCACGGCCTGAAGGGCGGCATTGGCTCGGCCTCCCGTGTGGTGGAGCTGGACGGGAAACCGTACACCATCGGTGCGCTGGTGCTCTCCAACCACGCCGTCTTCGATGACCTCGTAGTGGCAGGCACCCCCATCCAGAGCCTGCTGGACGCCCACATCCCGCCCCACGAGGACAAGGGCTCCATCATCACGGTGCTGGCGGCGGATATCCCCCTCAGTGAGCGCCAGCTGCGGCGGCTCTGCCACCGGGCGCTGGTGGGCCTGTCCCGCACCGGCTCTTTCTGCGGCAACGGCTCCGGCGAGATCGTCATTGCCTTCACCACCGCCAACCGGGTGCCGCACTACTCCGAAAAGGCCATCCTGCCGATGGGGATGGTCCACGACGACGCCATCAATCCGCTGTTCCGGGCGGTGGCCGAGTGCGTGGAGGAAAGTGTGCTGAGCAGTCTGCTCCATGCCGAGACGGTCACGGGCTATCATGGCCGGACGGTCAGATGTCTGAGTGATCTGCTCGACGAGAAGTAAAAAAATGGGAAGCACTTTTGTGCTTCCCATTTTTCATGGTATTATCTGCGGGGCTTCCGCGTCGGCTTTTTCTTCCGCACGCTGTAGCCGAAGGTCCCCAGCTTTTTGCCCAGAGCCAGATATTCGCCGTGGCTGTAGACGATGAGTTTGGCCTTGTCGAGGCAGAGCTTACCGTTCTCGTCCAGCAGGCTCTCGTCCACGTCGCAGGCCACTACTTCGGCGAGGAAGAGGTCGTGGCTGCCCAGCGGGATGACCTGCGTGACCCTGCACTCGAGGTTGACGGGGCTTTCTTCGAGGATGGGGCAGTCCGTCAGCACCGAGCCGGGGGCAGAATGGAGCTTGCAAGCCGCGAATTTATCGAAGTCCCGGCCGCTCCTGACGCCGCACCAGTCCACCGACTTCACCAGTGCCTCGGTGGGCAGGTTGATGGCAAACTGGCCGCTCTCCCTGATGAGGTGGTGGCTGTACCGCTCGGGGCGGACGCTGATGGACACCATGCTGGGCTGGGTGCAGATGGTGCCGGTCCAGCCGATGGTGATGAGGTTGGGCTTATCCAGCCCGCCGCAGGAGACCAGCACCGGCGGTTCCGGGTTCAGGAGGGTGCTGCCTTTCCAGCTCTGTTTGCTCATCCGTGATACTTCCTTTCGTAGGGAGCCCATGTGCGCTCGCTGATGATGTAGCGGGGGCGGGCCTTGGTCTCCATATAGATCTTGCCGACGTATTCGCCGATAACGCCCAGACACACCAGCTGGACGCCGCCCATGAAGCAGACGATGCAGATGGTGGAGGCCCAGCCCGCCACGGCGCTGCCCAGCACGGCCTGCACGATGGCCCAGATGACGCCGATGAAGCTGATGAGGCTGACCGCGATGCCTGCGCCGGTGATGAGGCGGATGGGCTTGTTCGACAGGCTGGTGATGCCGTCGAAGGCGAGGGCCAGCATCTTGCTGAGGGGATAGTGGCTCTCGCCGGCCAGACGCTCGTGGCGCTCGTAGTAGACGGTGCCGCTGGGGTAGCCCACCAGCGGCACCATGCCCCGCAGGAAGATGTTTACCTCGCGGTAGTCGGCGAAGCTCTCCAGCACCCGGGTGCTGATGAGCCGGTAGTCGGCGTGGTTGAATACGATGTCTGCGCCCAGCGCGTTCATCACATGGTAGAAGCCCTCGGCGGTGAACCGCTTGAAGAAGGTGTCGGTGTCCCGGCGGCTGCGCACACCGTAGACTACCTCGGCACCGTCCAGATACTTTTTGACCATCTCGTCCATGGCGTTGATGTCGTCCTGACCGTCGCAGTCGATGGAGATGGTGATGTCGCAGCTGCCGCTGTGGAGCGCCTCCATCAGCCCGGCCAGCACGGCGTTCTGGTGGCCGCGGTTCCGGCTCTGGGAGATGCCGATGAAGTGCTCATCCTCAGAGGCGAACCTCTGGATGAGGGACCAGGTGGCGTCGCGGGAGCCGTCGTTGACGAAGAGCACCCGGCTCTTCTCGCTGATAAGGCCCGCTGCGGAGAGGTCGTTTATCTTTTTCAGGAACATGGGGGCCGTGATGGGCAGCACCTGTTCTTCGTTGTAGCAGGGAATGACGATCCATAAAATCGGTTTGGACATGATGAAGTTCTCCTTCTATATAAGGCTCTCCCTCCGGGAGAGGCTGTTACAGCACCATGCGCCGCAGCGCATCCGGTTCCAGCAGCTTGAAGCTGCTCTTATAGGTCTCGAGCAGGCCGTCCCGCTGCATCAGGCTCAGCTCCCGGGAGAGGGCGCTGCGGTCGCAGTTGAGGTAGTCGGCCAGCCGGATGCGGGAGTAGGGAACGGTGAAGGTGAGGCTGTGATGCACCTCGGCCTCACTGAGCAGGTAGGCGCACACCTTGGCCCGCAGGCTCTTGAGCAGCAGCAGGTCTACCCGGCGGGAGAGCAGGAGGTATTTGTCGCTGATGGTGCGCACAAGGTTCTGCAGCACCCGCTGGCGGGCCGGGTCGGCCCCGGGCAGCAGAAGCTTCTCGTAAGGCACCAGCAGCACCTCGCAGGGGGCCGAGGCCACCACCGTCACCGGGCTGGAAAGGCTCGAGCCGCCCAGCACGTCGCCGAACACACCGCCCGGCCCCATCTGGCTGATGGGCAGACGCGCCCCGCTGGCGGCGGAATGATAGGCCTCGATGGCACCGGAGAGCACCACGCCCACCCGGCGGTTCGGCTGTCCGGCCAGTACGAGGGTCTCGCCCCGGCTGTAGGTGCGCAATACGGCCCCCACTTCGCCCAGCAGGACCCGGAGCGCTTCGGCTTCCAGCCCGGCGAACAGAGAGGTGGATTGTAACAGCGGAAGATAATTTTCCATACCCATTCCGTGAGGTTTTCCCCGGGCCCTCACCGCCCTTCTGCGATTCCGTTGCGTGTGCAACGGTATTTTTTCTCTTATTATAGTAAACTTGAGGGCGTAAAGCAAATGGTTTTGCAAATTTTTTGCGGGAAAATTTCTCCCAATGAAAGTGAGGAGCTGAATCCTATGAAAAAACTCACATCTCTGCTGCTGTCGCTGGTGCTGATGGTCAGTGTGCTGGCCTGCGGCGCATCGGCCAAAACGAGCACCAAAGTGCGCATCGCCGGCCTGAAAGGCCCCACCACCATGGGCCTCGTCAACCTGCTGAGCATGGAGAAGGACGGCACTGCTTCCCTCGACTATGACCTGCAGCTCTACGGCGCTGCCGATGAGATCGTGCCGAAGCTCATCAAGGGCGAACTCGACATGGCCGCTATCCCGGCCAACCTCGCCGCGACCCTCTACCAGAAGACGAACGGCGGCATCCAGGTCATGGCCGTCAACACGCTGGGCGTCCTCTACGTCGTGGAGAAGGGCAATACCGTCCACAGCTTCGCCGACCTTAAGGGCCGCACCATCCTTTCCACCGGCAAAGGCACGACGCCCGAGTACGTCCTGCGCTATCTGCTCAAGAAGAACGGCCTCGACCCCGACAAGGACGTGAAGATCGAATACTACAGCGAGGCTTCCGAGGTCACGGCCCAGATGGCCGCTGCCAGGAAGGATGCCATCGCCGTCCTGCCTCAGCCCTACGTCACCGCTGCCCAGATGAAGGACAGTGACCTCCGCGTCGTCCTTGACCTGACCAGGGAATGGAACAGGGTCTGTGACACCCAGCTCATCACCGGCGTCACCGTGGTGCGCACCGAGTACGCAAAGCAGAACCCCGACGTCATCGCAGCTTTCCTGACTGACTACCAGAAGAGCGTCAAGGCGGCCAACGAAGACATCGACGGCACCGCCGCCCTCTGTGAGGAAGTCGGCGTGGTGGCCAAGGCTGCCATCGCCAAGAAGGCCCTGCCCAAGTGCAACATCGTCTACCGCAACGGTCAGGAGATGAAGAAAGACATCTCTGCCTACCTGCAGGTGCTCTACGATGCCTCTCCCGCCGCCGTGGGCGGCAAGCTGCCGGACGATAACTTCTACTACACCGAGCCGTCCGTCCTGCGCAAGGTCATGGCGGCGATCCGCAATTCCGCAAAGTAAGCTTTGAAACAAGAAAAACTGCCGCACAGCCGTGCGGCAGTTTTTCTTACATCAGAAGGCCCGCGCCGATGCCGATGAGGGCCGGCAGCAGCCAGCCAAAGCCGAGGCTGCTCAGGGGCAGAGCGTTCATCAAGGTGGAGAGGGGGCCGAAGGGCAGGGCGGCAGGGATGCTCTGGATGGCCGTGAAGAGGATGCCCAGCCGCCAGACCGATGTCCGCTGGAACCGTCCGGGCAGGAACTCCACCACGATGAGGATGATGGCGATGGGGTAGATGGCGTTCAGCACCGGAACGGAAAGGCTCAGGATGCCCGCAAGGCCGATGTTCGCCAGCAGCATGCTCATCAGCGCGAAGAAGGCCGCAATGGCGGGGTAGGGCAGCCGGGGCAGAAGCTCGTGGAAGTATTCGCCTACGCTGGCGATGAGGCCGACACAGGTGTTGAAGCAGGCGATGACGAAGATGGCGGCCAGAAGCACCTGTCCCACCCGGCCAAACAGGCCGTCGGCCAGTGCCGTCAGGACGGCGGCACCGGTGTCGCTGCCGGGGAAGGCAGCCCCCGAGATGCCGCCGATGTGGGTCAGCATGGCGTAGACCACCAGCAGCATCCCGCCCGCGATGAGCCCGGCTCGGATGGTGCCGCGCCGGACGGCGGACTCCTCCGTGATGCCCACCGCCTGAAGGTTCAGCGCGATGACCGCGCCGAAGTTGAGCGCTGCCAGCGCGTCCATGGTCTGATAGCCGTCCAGCACGCCCTGTGCGGCGGGGAGGGCGGCGTAAGCCTCGGCAGGCGTGCCGTAGCCGGGCGCGGCCGGGCGGAGGATGCAGCCCGCGAACAGCACCACGATGAGCACCAGCAGGGCAGGGCAGAGGATGCGGCCCAGCCGCTGGGTCAGCTTTTCGGGCTTGAGGGCCACGAAGTACGCCGCAGCAAAGAACACGAGGGAGTAGATGAACTGTCCCGGTGTGCTCCGCCCCACCAGCGGCGTCAGCATCTCAAACGAGGTGCTGGCCGTGCGGGGGATCGCGAGGCAGGGACCGATGGACAGATAGACCAGCACAGCGAACACCTGTGCGAAGCGGGGATGGACCCGCCCGGCCAGCGCAGGCAGGCCGCCCGCCCGGGCCACCGCTGCCACGCCCGCGATGGGCAGACCGATGGCGCTGACGGCAAAGCCCACAAAAGCGGGCCAGAGCGCCGTCCCGGCCTGTGCGCCGAGGAAGGGCGGGAAGATGAGGTTGCCTGCCCCGAAGAACATCGAGAACAGGGTGAACCCCACCAGAAGGAGCTTTTTGCCCCGGAGGGCCTGAGCGGAATCGTGCATGGTCATCTCTCCCAGCTGTGCGCGGAGGCACGTAGAATCAGGATTGCTTTATTCCAGTGTAGTGCTTTATGACCCTCATGTCAAGAGAAGAAAAGATGAAGGATTGTATTCTCATACATGATGTGATATTCTGAAAGCGAGAAAACGAACAGGAGCAAAGAAATACATGGATAAAACAAAAAAACGCCGCATTCAAATCTTGGCGGCGTCGGTGTTCTGGCTGGGCGTCTGGCAGGCGGCGGCTGCGGCCATCGGGCAGGAAGTCTTTCTTGTCTCGCCGGTGCAGGCCATCGGTACGCTGGTGGAGCTGCTGCCGCAGACCGAGTTCTGGCAGCGCATCGGTTTCAGCGCCGGGCGCATCCTGCTGGGCTTCGGGCTGGGCGTTCTGTCCAGCGCGGTGCTGGCGGTAGCCGCCGAAAAGTGGGAGTGGGTGGACGCCCTTCTCGCCCCCGTGATGCAGCTGGTCAAGGCTACTCCGGTGGCGAGCTTCATCATTCTGGCGCTGGTGTGGGTCAGCGGCTCGTCGCTGTCCGTCCTGATCAGCTTTCTGATGGTGCTGCCCGTCCTCTACAGCGCAGTGCGCACCGGCATCGGGAGTGCTGACCGCCAGCTTCTCGAAATGGCGCAGGTGTTCCGTCTGCCTCTGGGGCGGCGTCTGCGGGCGGTCTGGCTCCCGGCGGTGCTGCCCGCGTTCCGGCAGGGGTGCAGCGTGGCGCTGGGCATCTGCTGGAAGAGCGGCGTAGCAGCAGAGGTCATCGGCCTGCCGGACGGCAGCATCGGCGATGCCCTTTACCGGGCAAAAATTACCCTTTCCACCGGGGAGCTGTTTGCCTGGACCTTCGTCATCATCCTGCTGAGCGCCGTATTCGAAAAGCTGTTCCTCGCTCTGCTGGATAAAGCGGTAGCGGCAGTTCTGGGCGAAGAGGGGGCTGAAAAATGAGTGAAACCAACAACAAACTGGAAATAAAGAATCTGTCTAAACGATTCGGAGAGAAGATCCTCTTCGAAAACCTCTCGCTTACCGTGGACGGCCCGGCGGTGCTCTGGGCGCCCAGCGGCTGGGGCAAGACGACCCTGCTCCGCATCCTGATGGGGCTGGAAGCGCCCACCTCCGGCGGCGTGGAGGGCGTGGGGCGTGTGGGCGCGGTCTTTCAGGAAGACAGGCTCTGCCCCCAGCTGACCGCCGAAGAGAATGTGGCGCTGGTGCTGACCGCAGAACAGTACAAGGTCAAAACACAATACAAAGAGCAGATACGAGATGGCCTTATACAATTAGGACTGGATGACGAGGCCCTTGCTCTGTCTGCCCGGAAGCTCTCCGGCGGACAGAAGCGCCGCACCGCCTTGCTGCGCGCGCTCTGGGCCGAGAGCGACACCCTTCTGTTGGATGAGCCCTTCACCGGCATGGACCCCGCCGCCATGAAAAAAGCCGCAGCCATGCTCAAGGCACGCTGCGGCACAAAGCCCACCCTGCTGGCGACCCATGATCAAGAAGCCATCCGGGAGCTGGGGTGGAACGTGATCGAACTGGGCTGAAACGAAAGGAGCCTGACCATGGAGAAAAAGACGAGCTGCCTGCTCTGCGTTCTTACCGCGCTGCTTCTCGCTGTGCTCTATCTCTGGGCGGCACTCCGCCCGGGGGTCTGGCTGCGGGATGCCTTTTTGTACCGGCAGGCCGACGGCAGCTTTTCGGGCAGGGATGCGTATGCCGCCTACACCATGCAGATCGCCCGAACAGGAAACGGTGCGGAGGTGGAGTTCACGTTGGACGGAGAGACGCGGCACTATCGGCTCGAATCGAAAGCCGAGGGCATGAGCGACCCGGGCGTAAAAATCGAGCAGGACGGAGTGGTCATTTTTACCGGGACCGCGCTGGGCGACCCCGGCGACGCCATCCTGTGGCGGGAAGACGACGGGGGCCTTGCCGACGAGGTGAACGTCATCGTCAACGGCGAATACCAGAGATCCGACCTCTGGCCCAGCTGTAGCTGGCTCTATCATGTGGCCGTCGGCGGGCGGCGGGAGACCCGGGGCAGCGTGGCGTTCCTGCTGCCGATCGGGGCGCTGGTGGTGCTCCTTGTGCTGGATGTCCGGTTCCCGCTGCTGTTCTGGAACCTCCGTCACAGGCTGGAGGTGTATGGCGGTGAGCCCACCGACTGGTATTACGCGATGCAGAGGGTGAGCCGCATTACCAGCGTCATCGGTGTTTTTGTGCTGGCGGCGATGAGCTTTGCTGTTCACTGAGGCTCACAGCAGCTCGGCAAGGATGCTGTTCTGTACGATGAGCCCGGCAGGCGTGAGGGCGAGGGTGTGGCCGTCAAAGTTGGCGTAGCCGCTCTTCACGCAGTTTTTCACAAAGGCCAGCTGTGCGGTGGAGAACTCCCTGCCATAGCGTTTTTTGTATTCGTCGAGGCTCAGACCTTTGCGCAGACGCAGCTGCAGGATGAGATAATCCTCCGCACCGCAGCCGCCGTCCATGACGGGCGCGGCCTCGTCCCGCAGAAAGGCTTCGGTATCGGCGGGGTAGTAGAACCGTTTGCCGCCCATGCAGGAGTGGGCGGCGGGGCCGATGCCCAGATAGTCGCCGCAGTCCCAGTAGATGAGGTTGTGCTTTCCCTCATAGCCCGGGCGGGCGAAGTTGGAGATCTCATACTGCCGGTAGCCATGATGTTCCAGCTGCTCGACGGCGTAGAGGTAAAAATCTGCCGCCTCGTCGGAGGTGGGCAGACCCTCGGGGGGCGTCCGGCCAAAGGTGGAGTCGGGCTCGATCTTCAAGAGGTAGGCGGAAATGTGGGCCGCGCCGCCATCCTCGATCAGCTCCAGCGTCTCGTCGAACTCTGCCTGCGTATAATGGGGCAGGGCCAGCATGATGTCGCCGCTGATGTTCTCGAACCCGGCCCGGCGTGCGGCGGCGAAAGCGGCCCGCGCCTGCTTTGCCGTGTGGGGGCGGCCCAGCGTCTTGAGCTGGCTGTCCCGGGCCGACTGGACGCCGAAGGAGATGCGGTTGACGCCCGCCTCCCGGAATGCCCGGAGAGAGTCTTCGGTCACGGTCTCAGGGTTGGCTTCCAGCGTGATCTCGGCCCCGGGCAGGGGCTGTGCGGCGGCGATGAGCCGGGCGGCGTCTGCCGGGTCCAGCAGACTGGGCGTTCCGCCGCCGAAATAAAGGGTGTCCGGCCGCAGGGGCGCGTCCGGCGCAAACCGGGAGAGTTCCCGCAAAAGGGCGTCCACATAGGCCCGGGGGACGCCGCGCTGGCCGGGGGCGGAGTAGAAATCACAGTACCGGCATTTGGAAAAACAGTAAGGAATATGCAGATAAAGTCCGAGGGACATCAAATATCACAGCCTTTTTCATGAATCGTTCATTTCTATGCAGTATACTATATTTCGTAGACCGGGGCAAGGCCGAGGTCGATGCCCTGATTTTGAATGGAGGATTCCTTATGGATTACAACAACTATGACCGCGGCTATGCGGAGCCTTCGATGAGCGCATCGGACTATATGACCCGCACCTACCGCTGGATGGCCGGCGGCCTGCTCGTCACCTTCGCAATGGCCTATATCACGGCGACTACACCCCTTATCTATCTGGTCAATTCGCTTTACTTCCTGCTTACCATCGGTGAGCTGGCACTGGTGTTCATGCTCAGCGCCCGGGTGCAGAAGATGTCCATCGACGGAGCAAGAGCCGCATTCTTCGGATACGCCATCCTGAACGGCATGGTCCTGAGCTACTACTTCCTGATGTTCTCGGTAGGTACGCTGGTCATGGCCTTCCTCGCCACGGCGGTCTATTTCGGCCTCATGGCTGTGTACGGCACCACCACCCATAAGGACCTCACCGGCTGGGGCCCCCGCCTCATGATGGCTCTGGTGGCCATGATCGTCACCAGCCTCGTGGGTGCGCTCTTCGGCTTTGGCTTCGGCACCTCGGTGCTCTACTGCGGCATCGGTCTGGTGGTGTTCATGCTGCTCACCGCCTACGATACCCAGAAGCTCCGCCAGATCTACGCCTACTACGCAGGCGACGCCGAGCTGGCCGAGAAGGCTTCCATCTACGGCGCACTGACCCTGTATCTGGACTTCATCAACATCTTCCTCTACGTCGTCCGCCTGCTGGGCATGAACAGCCGCAGCCGCAACAACTAAATAGGACTTTGGGCCCCTGTCCGGAACGCCGGATGGGGGTCTTTTGCACTGTGATTGACTTGATGAAACGGAGATGCTATAATCAAATAAAAAGAAAGAAGGCCGGTAGAGCGTGGAATTGACGATTGAAAACCTGCGCACACTATCCTGCAGTGGGCAGATATTCCTGACAGCACACTCGCAGGCCCGGCTTTATGAACGCGGCATCCGTTTGGCTGATATTCGGCAGGCTATCCAGAGCGGAAAAATCATCGAATATCGCCCGGACGACTACCGGTGTCCATCCTGTCTGGTACTTGGCGTCAATCTGGCGGGCCGCTGGCTCCATGTGGTGTGCGGCATCCATGAGGATGCGCTGTGGATATTGACCGCCTATTGGCCTGACCTGGACCACTGGAATGCCTCTTATACAGAACGAAAGAAGAAAGGGGAATAAGACATGACCTGCTTTTTCTGCAAGGGCGAAATGAAGCCTGATACTACCATTCATACCGTACAGCTCAAAAACTGTGTCGTTGTCATCAAAAATGTCCCCTGTATGAAGTGTAAGCAGTGCGGAGAAGTTGTTCTGTCAGCGGATACAATAGAAAAGATAGAGCATATTTTGCAGACTGTGGAAAAGGCGGTGGCGGAAATCACGGTGGTGAATTTCCCGGACTGCGCTGCATAAAAAGAACAATGCAACAGGTAAGGCCCCGGTCATCCGGGGCCTTTTTGCGTCCTTTCGAATAAAGGATGAATAAACCCCGCTCTGCCGCTCCAAACTACCACCAAAGAAACGATTCCGTACACAAAATGGATTGGAGTAACGAACGATGGAGCAATTCAGAAAGTTTTTGCGGGACAAAGCCTTTGCACTGGTGCTCACCGCCTGCCTGCTGGCGGCGGCAGCGGCCGGGGTGTGGGCTGTGCGCACGGTGCGCAATGAGCTGAAGCAAGATCTGGACGCGGTGCGCAGCCCGTCCAGCACCGCCCCCGGCATCGACGAGGGCATCAACACATCGCCCGGCGTCGCCGGAGAGGAGGAAGCCGAATGGCAGCAGCAGAACGCACCCGCAGCAAACAGTGTGGCCAATGTGCCAAAAGCCGACAGCTCGTCCGGTGGGGCTGCGTCCTCTTCTGGTGCGCAGTCTGGGTCTGGTTCGGTGCGCGAACCCTCCGCGCTGCAAACCGAGTCCTTGCCTGCCAGCAGTTCGGATGCGCCTGCCTCCACGCAGCCTGTCTCGGGGCGCGTCTTAAACAGCTACAGCGGCGATGAGCTGGTCTACAGCAAGACGCTGGGCGACTGGCGCACCCACAACGGTGTGGACTACGCCGCCAGCAGGGGCGCGGAAGTGACCGCCCCGGTGGCAGGCAAGGTGGTGGAGATCGGCACGGACGACAAGTGGGGGCCTGTGGTCGCCATCGAAGACGCCTCCGGCAGGGTCTGGCGGGTCTGCGGCACGACGGACGCCAAGGTGAAGAAGGGCGACACCGTCTCGGCCGGGCAGACCATCGGCAAGGTGGGCAGCGTGAGCTGTGAGTGTGCCGAGGAGAGCCACATCCACTTGGAGGTCATGGAGGGCGAAAAGTATCTCGACCCCATCAAGGCCATGAAATAAGCAAAATTTTCCGGGCAGGTGCAGCAGAACGCTGTACCTGCTTTTTTCACATTGCTTTTGGCGGTCGATTCTGGTATGATAAACTAGAATAAGTGTGAAGACAGAAGAAAAAGCGGAGGAAACGAAACATGAAGGTCTTAGTGGTAGGCGGCGGCGCTGCCGGCCTGATGGCGGCGGGCGCGGCCCTGCGGCAGGGGCATGAGGTGACGGTGCTGGAACATATGGAAAAGCCGGCTCAGAAAATTCTCGTCACCGGCAAGGGCCGCTGCAATGTGACCAACGACTGCACCGCAGAGGAATTTCTGCACCATGTGCGGACGAACCCCCGCTTTCTGTTCTCGTCGCTGGGGGCTTTCCCGCCGGCCAGGACGATGGAGCTGTTCGAGTCTCTCGGTGTGGAGCTGAAGGTGGAGCGCGGACGCCGGGTGTTCCCGGTGTCCGACAAGGCCGAAGAGATCCGGCAGGCTCTTCTGCGGTACGCAGACGGAGCGGACATCGTCCACGACGGGGCAAAAAAGCTGCTGCTGGAGCCGCTGGCCCAGCCGGAAGAAGCGCCTGCTGCGCCGGAAGATCCGCGCCGCCCGAAAAAGAAAAAGCCCGGCCCGGCCTATCGCTGCGTAGGAGTGCGGGGAACTTCGGGCCGGGAGTACAAGGCGGACGCCGTGCTGGTGGCAACGGGCGGCCTGAGCTACCCCACCACCGGCTCCACCGGCGACGGCTACAAGCTGGCCCGGCAGGCGGGCCACACCCTCGTGGAGCCTGTCCCCAGCCTCGTCAGCCTCGTGAGCCACGATGCCGACTGCAAGAAGATGATGGGCCTCGCCCTCAAGAACGTGACCCTCACCCTCCACGAGGACGGCAAAGCCATCTTCGAGGAGCAGGGCGAGATGCTGTTCACCCACTTCGGCATCAGCGGGCCGCTGACCCTCAGCGCGTCGAGTCATCTGGGCGACATGAAAAAGCACAAGTACGAAGCTTTTATTGATTTGAAGCCTGCCCTCAGCGAGGAACAGCTTTATGACCGCATCACCCGGGACTTTGCCCTTCTGGCGAACCACGCGGCGCAGGGCGCACTGGTGAAGCTGCTGCCGTCCAGTATGCAGCCGGTCATGGTGGCCCGCTGGGGCATCGACCCGGCCACCAGGGCAAACCAGATCACCCGGGAGCAGAAGCGGGAACTGGTACAGCTGATGAAGCACTGGCGGGTGTCCATCGACGCCCGGGGCGATTTGGCCCACGCGGTCATCACGTCGGGCGGCGTGTCGGTGCGGGAGGTGGACCCCAAGACCATGCAGAGCAAAAAGGCCCTCGGCCTCTACTTTGCAGGCGAGGTGCTGGATGTGGACGCCTATACCGGCGGCTATAACCTGCAGATCGCATTCTGCACGGCACAGAGTTTTGCGAATAACCTGTAATATCTGAACACGGGTGGGCCGGGCTATGCTCAGTAAAATGAAAGAAGGAGCTTTTATAATGGTATCTGTTGCGATCGACGGGCCTGCGGGCGCAGGCAAATCTACGCTGGCGCGGCGTCTGGCTGCGGACTTCGGCTACATTTATGTGGACACCGGTGCGATGTTCCGCACCATCGGCCTTTACGCCCTCCGCGCAGGCAAGGACCCGAAGGACAACGAGGCGGTCAATGCCCTGCTGCCCAATATCACCCTCGAGTTTGCTTTTATCGAGGGCGAACAGCATATCTATCTGAATGGCGAGGACGTCAGCACGGCCATCCGCACCGAAGAGGTAGGGATGGCGGCTTCTGCCGTGGGTGCAAATCCGGCGGTGCGCGCCTTCCTGCTGGAGATGCAGCGGGACATGGCCAGGACGCAGAACATCCTGATGGATGGCCGCGACATCGGCACCGTGGTGCTGCCCAATGCGACGGTGAAGATCTTCCTCACCGCCAGCCCGGAGGCCCGCGCCACCCGCCGCTGGAAGGAGTACCAGCAGAAGGGCATCGACACCCCCTACGAAGATGTGCTGGCCGACGTCAAGCAGCGCGACTATCAGGACACCCACCGCGCCGCAGCTCCTCTCAAGCAGGCAGACGACGCCGTGCTGCTGGACACTTCGGAGCTGAACTTCGAGCAGAGCTTTGAGGCCATGAAGAAAATGATCACGGAGAAGGTCGGATGATACTATATTATATTCTGGTCCCGCTGGCATGGCTGGTGTTCCACATCGGCTTCCGCGTCCGGTGTGAGGGCAGGGAGAACCTGAAAAAAATCGGCACGAAGGGCTGCATCATCGCCCCCAACCACATCTCCGCCATCGACCCGGTGTTCGTCGTCATCACCCGGTTCTGGGGCCAGCGGATGACCGTGTTTGCCAAGAAAGAGCTGTTCGAGATAAACGCATTCCTGTCGTGGTTCTTCCGGTGCGCCGGTGCAGTCTGTGTCCGCGGCACGAAAGAAGAGGTCGGTGTCATCGACGACACCGTGAAAAAGTGTCAGGAGGGCGGTACGCTGCTGCTCTTCCCGGAGGGGACGCGGGAGAAGGAGGGAAAGTTCCTTCCCCTCAAGAGCGGACTCTTCGTCATCGCGGCGGCAGCAAATGTGGACGTCGTGCCTTGCCGCATCTACTACGACACCCCCGATGGGAAGATGAAGCTGTTCTGCAAGGTGCGTGTCATCTTCGGCGAGCCCATGCCCGCCGCACAGTTTGTGATGGAAGGCCGCCGCGACATGAAGAAGCTGCGGGAGAATAAGCAGGCCGTTCTGGATGCGTGGAGTGAATTGTAAGGCGGCTTGCCCTCTCCGTCATCGCAAGCGATGCCACCTCTCCCAGAGGGAGAGGCTTTGCTTTCCCGCTGCGCTTTAAGGCTCTCCCCTTGGGAGAGCTGTCGAGCAAAGCGAGACTGAGAGGGCAAGGACGCTAAAATAGGGAGAAAGAGCAATGGAAATCAGACTTGCAAAGACTGCGGGTTTCTGCTTCGGCGTGGACCGCGCGGTCAAGCTGACCTACGGTCTACTGGATGAGGGCCGCAAGGTGGCCACCCTCGGCCCCCTCATCCACAACCCCCAGACCGTGGAAGACCTCGAGCGCCGGGGCGCACTGGTAGCAGACACCCCCGCGGATGTCCCTGCGGGTTACGAGGTGGTCATCCGCAGCCACGGCGTCCCACGCAGCATTTACGATGAGCTGGAAGCCCGGGGCTGTACCTATCACGACGCCACCTGCCCCTTCGTGAAGAAGATACAGAAAGTCGCTTCCGAGGCCGAAGCCGCCGGTGCGACACTCGTGGTGGCCGGTGACGTGTCCCATCCGGAGGTGCAGGGTATCGTCGGACATACCCGGGGAGAGGTATTCATTTTCAGCGATCTGGCCCAGTTGAAGGCATGGAAAGGGCCTTCTGACCCCCAAAAGCCCATTTTTGCGGTTGCACAGACCACATTTCAGGTAACAAAATGGCAAGAAAGTTCGGAGTTTCTCAAAAAAGCCTATACAAACGCCCGAATTTTTGATAC
>OBRJ01000260.1_pt1 | contig 41366 bp, 34 predicted proteins | sample 1494831 | NCBI WGS metagenome assembly OBRJ01 (sample SAMEA3360658, study PRJEB22359) | human gut metagenome | biome: ENVO:urban biome; feature: ENVO:human-associated habitat; material: ENVO:feces | place: Bangladesh | collected 2011
CTCTGTGGGGCACAAAAGCGATACGCTTGCACTCCCAGCTGAGCTATAGGCCCATGATGTAACGCTGATAGTGTACCGCGTTTCGGGGCGTTTGTCAAGCAATTTCGGAGAGCGCGAACGGGAAACTTACAAGCGGCCGAGCTGCCAGAAGGCCACGGCACTGGCTGCGGCTACGTTGAGGGAATCCACCCCATGGGACATGGGAATCTTTACGGTGTAATCGCAGGCGGCGATGGTACTATTGGCCAGACCATCGCCCTCGGTGCCCAGCACGATGGCAAGCTTTGGCTCGGCGGCAAGGGTGGCATCGTCAATGCTGACCGAGCGGTCGCTCAGTGCCATGGCAGCGGTCTTGAAGCCCAGTGCGTGGAGCTGGGCACTGCCGTTTTCCGGCCAGTCGGCAGAGCAGGAGCCGATCTGCGCCCACGGCACCTGAAACACGGTGCCCATGCTCACCCGCACTGCGCGGCGGCACAGCGGGTCGCAGCAGGAGGGGGTAATGAGTACGGCATCCATGTTCAGCGCGGCAGCGCTGCGGAAGATAGCGCCCACGTTGGTGGAATCTACGATGCCCTCCAGCACAGCCACCCGGCGGGCGTGGGCACACACCTGCTCCACCGTGCGGGGTGCAGGGCGGCGGAAAGCGCACAACACGCCCCGGGTCAGGGCAAAGCCGGTGAGCTGTGCCAGCAGCTCCCGGTCGGCGGTGTACACCGGCACATCGCCGCAGCGGGTCAAGATCTCCTGTGCCGGGCCGGTGATCTGCTTGCGCTCCATCAGCAGGGAAAGGGGCTGGTATCCGGCATCCAGCGCCCGGGCGATCACCTTGGGGCTTTCGGCGATAAAAATACCCTTTTCCGGCTCCAGCCGGTTGCGCAGCTGCGCCTGCGTGAGCCGGGCGTAGACGTCCAGTTCCGGGGCGGTAAGGTCGGTGATCTCGTGAATGACAGGCATGGGAACGCTCCTTTGAAATGAAGTTTTTTCTATTGTAGCACAAGCCGGGACAGAATGCAAAATCCCTGCTGTACACAGAGCACAGCAGGGATTTGGATGCGGAACAGTTTACTCAGAGCGCAGCGCCTTGACGGGGTTGCTCTTTGCGGCGCTGCGGGCGGGGATCACACCACCCAGCATGGTAAGCAGGGTGGCCAGAACGATCAAAATCAGCGCAGCCTGCGGCGGCAGCGAGGCCGATACGCTGACATCGCCCGCGATGTGGTGGATGAGCATATTGCCGGGGACGAGCAGCAGCAGGCAGAGCACCACGCCCATCACGCCGGAGCACAGGCCGATGATGAAGGTCTCGGCATTGAACACCTGCGAGACGTTGTGCTTGGAGGCACCGATGGCACGCAGAATGCCGATCTCCTTGCGGCGCTCCAGCACGCTGATATAGGTGATGACACCGATCATGATGGAGGACACCACCAGCGAGATGGCCACAAAGGCCACCAGTACATTGCTGACCATGCCCACGATCTCAGTGACCGAGTTCATTAGGGTGCCCACCATGTCGGTGTAGCGGATTACCTTGTCGTCCTCGCCCTGCTGCCGCATGGCGGCGTTGTAGGCATCCAGCTCGCTTACCACCTGCGCTTTGGTGTCAAAGCTGTTGGGATAGATATAGATGCCATCGGGCTTTGCGTAGTCCACATAGCCGATGTCGCTCAAAATCTTTTCGTAGCTGGAAGCGGAGGAGAGCAGGGTGTTTTTGATCATCTCAGTCAGGTCGGAGCCGGTCATGTTGATCTGGATGGCCTGCTGGAACACGGCGGGGTCGATCTTGAGCGCGCTTTCCACCTGTGTACTCAGCTGCGCAATGTTGCTCTGGATCGCCTGCGCGATCTTCTGCTCCAACTGCCCGGCCAGCTTCTGGATGGCGGGGCCCATCTGCTCCTGCAGAGCAGCGGTGAGCTGGACTTGCAACGCTTCGCTCAGCTGGGCAGAGTAGCTCTCCATAACGGTCTGCAAATTCTGCTGGAGCGTATCAGCAAACTGCTCCTCCAGCCCGGAGGTGTCCAGCAGATCGCCCATGGATTCGTTCAGCAGCGTCTGGAAGTCCTCGGTTTTCATATAGGAGGAAAAGCCGATCTTATCCAGATTCAACAGGCCGTTGCTGATGATATAGCGCTTGTAGCCGTTCAGGATCTTTTTCATCAATGCCTGTAAGCCGTCCTGAGAGATATTCAGCTCTACGCCGTCGAACAGCTCGCTCATGTCCATCTCCATGTCCGGCAGCGGCAGCCCGCTGAGATCCAGCTTGAAGCTGGAGGGGTCGATGAGGGTGGCAAGGTCGAAGGAGTCGTCGGTCAGGTCGAATGCGCCTTCCAGATCGAAGTGCAGGGCGCTGGTGTCGAACTGGAAAGCGTCCTTGAGGGCGTCGGTGTCCACCGAGAACAGGGAGGCAATATTCAGCATGCTGTTGCCGGCAGCGTCAAAGGGCTCGCCGGTCAGCACGTTGATGTCCGGGTCTGCCAGCTGCTGGCGCACGATCTCGCTGTTGGCAGCCTGGTCGATGACGTAATAGGTCAGATCGTGCAGATAGTCCAGACCGCTGTGCAGGATGGCAGAGGTGGCGTCTGCCTTGGGCTGCACGATGCCTACGATGGTCAGCTCCTCGCTGTCGGCCACCAGCTTCTGCATATAGGCTTCATCGTTCAGCTTGCTCAGCCAGACCTTGTGCTCGGTGTCGTAGACATAGCAGTCGGCCTTGTTGACAAGCTTGAAGGTCATGCCGAGAAAATCGTCATAGGTATAGGTGCCGTAGTCCGTGGGCAGATCGATCTTCTGGTTCTTTGCATACTGCTGTAAAATTTTGTCCAGCTCGGCCTGATTCCGCAGACCCATGGCGTACAGAGAATAGTCCGAAACGCTGCCGTCTGCGTTCAGGGTCAGTACCAGCTCGTTGTACTTTTCCGGCCAGCGACCGGCCTTGATATCATACTGATCCTCGTACAGGGCGGGGGTCTCGGCCATTTCGCAGAACACATAGGGGCTGGACATGGAGGTCATGATGCTGGTCACCGAGGCGTTCTCGCTGGCAATGTCGGAGAAGGTGGTGTCCGGGTTTAGCTTCTGCACGGTGCCGTCCGGGTTCTGGCGGTAGATCAGCGGATAAGAGGCATAGGAGTATTCCACCATAGCGTTGTCCCGGATGGTGCAGGCGTCACTGTCCAGATATTCTTTCAGCGAGCGCAGGTCGTTGCTGGTGGCACCAAGGTTCAGTTGAGACAGCAGCTGGTTCACCGTGACCATGCCATCCGGCGCAGGGTCAGCGCTGGACGCAACACTGGTGTAGGTGTCTGGGTCCATCATGCTGGTCAGATCCACGCCGGTGCTGCTGATCTGCAGCGGGTAGGCCGCCAGCGTGGATTTTTCCATGTTGCTGATATAGCGGCTCACACCGTTGGAAAGCGAAAGGATCAGCGCAATGCCGATGATGCCGATAGAACCTGCAAAGGCGGTGAGCAGGGTGCGCGCCTTTTTGGTGAGCAGATTATTGAAGCTGAGGGAGAGGGAGGTGAGCAGGGACATGGAGGAGTGCCCCATGTTCCGGTGCACGGGGGCAGCGGCGGCAGTCTCATCCTCGGGCTCGTAGGGCATGGTGTCGGAGCGGATCACGCCGTCCTTCAGGTTCACGATGCGGGTGGCGTAGCGCTCGGCCAGCTCCGGGTTGTGGGTGACCATGACCACCAGCCGGTCCCGCGCCACTTCCTTTAGCAGCTCCATCACCTGAATGCTGGTCTCGCTGTCTAGTGCACCGGTGGGCTCGTCTGCCAGAAGGATGTCGGGGTTGTTCACCAGTGCGCGGGCAATGGCTACGCGCTGCATCTGCCCGCCGGACATCTCGCCGGGGTGCTTGTGCAGCTGATTGCCCAGCCCCACCTGCTCCAGCGCAGCGGCAGCACGGCGGCGGCGCTCGGCCTTGGAAACGCCCGAGATAGTCAGCGCCAACTCCACGTTGCCCAGCACGGTCTGGTGGGGGATCAGGTTATAGCTCTGGAACACAAAGCCGATGGTGTGGTTCCGGTAGGAGTCCCAGTCGCGGTCGGTGTATTTTTTGGTGGAGATGCCGTTAATGATCAAATCGCCGCTGTCGTAGCGATCCAGACCGCCGATGATGTTCAGCAGGGTGGTCTTGCCGGAGCCGCTGGGGCCCAGAATGGCCACGAATTCGTTGTCCCGCAAGTTCAGACTGACGTTGTTCAGTGCGTGCTGCACCAGCTCGCCGGTCTTATATTCTTTGTTGATCTGTTTGAGCTTGAGCATAAATGTGCCTTTCCGGTACTGCGCCGCCGGGCGCTGCTGCCTGTGGTTTGAAATTCGGAAATGATTGCAGACAATATCCTATTAAGTTTAGCAAAAAAATGTGAAAAAAATGTGAAATCCTTCTGCGAAAATGTTGAAGCTGCGGCGCTTTTGCGCCCGGGCAGCGATCTGGCCGGGAAGGACGGGGCAAAAAAGAAAAGCGGAAAAAGATACCGGTTGAATTTGCAGACGGAACGTGCTATTCTAAAGCTGACAGCGGCGCGTAGAGCATGCCGGAGGCAAAATGCCCGAAAATGCTCTGTTCAGACACTTCTTTAGGATTGTAACGGTTTCTCCTACCTTATAAAATATACTTTATATAAACAAGGCAGAAAAAAAATTGGCCCTTGTAGTAAGGAGGAACTGAAATGGAACGCACATTTTTACCCATGATCCGGCAGTATTCTGCCATTGATGGTTTGCAGCAGGCGTATACGCTGGTGTATGCCATGGAGGTAGAGGGCACACAAGGTTGTCGGCTGACTCTGTGCCAGATCGGCAGCCGACAGCAGATCGTCAGTCAGCATGTTGCGGCAGCGCCGGAGTTCTGTTACCGGCTCCTACGCTACTTGTGTGAAAATGGAGTTCAGCCGGAGCTTTGGCGGGATGCGGTCACAGACCTGACAGCTGCCGGGCTGACAGGCGAGAAAGGCGGCGCATGGCGTGAACAGTGAGCGAACAGCCCAACTGCAAGTCGCCCTTGCAAGCTATGACCTGAGGGAGCTGCGTGTCCAGAAGCGTTATTTGCAGGAGCAGGGAACCGCCATCGTATGCACCTGTTTTTGCAGCGGCGAAAAGCTGCTGGCACAGCTGCGGCAGGGTGTCTGTTACGATGCCGTGGTGCTTTGCAGCGAGCTGACGGACTTGTCCACAGAGCAATTTGTCCGGCAGCTGTACCAGTTGAAGGAGCGGCCGACGCTGTTGGTGCAGAGCCATGGCCGCAGCAGCGGCACGGCGTTGCAAAAGCTCCGCGAGGGGTGCTACTGCGTAGAGGGCACCGAGCTGAAAAGGCTGCTGTGGCAGCTTTACCGGATGCCCGGGCGGCAGAACCGGCAGCTGGAGCAGCGGTGCAGCCAGCTGTATGCGGCGTGGGGCATCCCGCAGGGGGATGTCAACGCCGGATATCTATCCTGCGCGGTCGGCATCGCATGCAGCACCAGCCAGAAGCTGGCGATCCGCAAGGAGATCTTGCAGGCGGTGAGCGAGCAGTTTGATACATCGGTCGCTGCCGTGGAAAGCGGCATCCGCCGGATGGTGGATCAGCTGGAGGAAATACCGACCCCTGCGTGGCTGGCATTTAAAGCTGATACAAGGCTGGGCAGCGGTAAGCCCACCACCGGCAAGCTGATCTACGCGGTCAGGGATGTTGTGCTGCGGCAAAAGTCCAAGGCTGCACCGCCCACCCGCCAGTAAGGCTTGCACACGGTTGCGGCAGTTGGAACACTGCGGTGTTCCGTTGAAAAAATGGCATCGCCCGGGGAGGCAGAGCAATGGAGCAGCAAAGGACAGAAATGCGGTCTATCACCGCAGAGCAGCAGAAGCGGGTCGAGGAGGTCTGCTTCCGTTCGCTGGCGCTGATCGGGCGCAACTGTGAATATCTGGAGCAGCATTTTGACCGCACCGGTGCAGACGCGTCTACCCGGCAGGCAGTGGCGGATATCAACACCGCTGCCATGCAGCTGGACCGCACCCTCAGCGAGGCAATCACCCTGCTGGAATTTCTGCACGAGGAAGCAAAACCGCAGCTGTACCCCATTGATCTGTGTGAGCTTTTGCAGCAGGTGTCGGCGCAGTCTGATATGATCCGGGCGCAGCTTGGGGTGGACATCCGTCTGGACTACGGCGGGTGTACCGCCTGCTGCGTAATGGCAGACCGCAGAGATGCGGAGCTGCTGTGCCTGCATCTGCTCTCCAATGCCCTGCGCGCCAGCCGGGAGGGTGGCTGCGTCTGCATTGCGCTGCGCCGCACCGAAAGCGGCTGGCAGCTGACGGTCACTGACGATGGCTGCGGCCTGCCCGGCGAGGATGCGCAGGCAGCACTGGAAAACCGCCGCAGCTTTCTGGGCGGGGCGCAGCTGGGGCTGCTGCTCTGCCGGGAGTGCTGCCGCCGGATGAACTGGAGCTTACAGCTGGAGCCTGCCTCCGCAAAGGGCACAAAGGCTGTGGTAAGCATTCCGCTGTACACGGGCGAAAGCCGCCCTGACGGCACGGTGGAGCTGCGCACCGACTCGGAGACCGAGCGGGAGCAGCGCAAGTATCATCTGCGCGCCATGCTGGTGCGGGAGATGCGCACCATGCCGGAGCGCGGCGACCCGGACGAGGAGCTTTAATAAGGTGGCAAGGCCGCTGCACAAACTCTGTGCGGCGGCTTTTTTTGCGGAAAAAATCGACACTTGTTCACAAAAAGTTCAGCCTTCTGAGCAAAAAATACTATTTTTTTCGTGTAAAATAGACAACATGGATTGAATGCCACCCGCGATTGGATTATAATAATAATGTATGCAAAAACGCATCTGCTGCGTTTTTTACGGCTTCTGCCGCTTAAAAACAGCGTAGCTGCGCAATGCGGGCTGCTGAAAAGAGAGAGCTGCCGTTGCGGGTCTTTGCCGCAAACGGCTGTTTGCCATGGCAGCCGGGGCGTTATGCTCCGGTTATTTGTCCTTAGGAGGGAAAACAAGGTGAGAGTAGGTCTTGACATCGGCAGCACTACCATCAAGTGCGTGGTGCTGGGCGAGCATGATGAACTGCTGTATTCTACATACGAACGACATTATAGTCATATTCTGGAAAAGGCGCAGGAGCTGCTGCGGCGCATTGATGCCGAGCAGCTGCATGGCAGCAAGGCGTTGCTCAGCATCTCCGGCTCTGCCGGTATGGGCTTAGCGGACAGCTGTGGCGTGCCTTTTGTGCAGGAGGTGTTCTCCACCCGCGTAGCGGTCAAGCGCTTTATGCCAAAGACTGATTGCGTCATTGAGCTGGGCGGCGAGGATGCCAAGATCCTGTTTCTGACCAACGGCACCGAGGTGCGCATGAACGGCAGCTGTGCCGGCGGCACCGGTGCTTTCATCGACCAGATGGCCACCCTGCTGAAGATGAGCGCCGATGAGATGAACAAGGCTGCAGAGCAGGCGCAGCGTACCTATACCATCGCCTCCCGCTGCGGCGTGTTTGCCAAAAGCGATGTGCAGCCTTTGATCAATCAGGGTGCCCGCACCGAGGATATCGCCGCCAGTATCTATAAGGCTGTGGTCAACCAGACCATCGCCGGTCTGGCACAGGGCCGCCCCATCAAGGGCAATATCCTTTATCTGGGCGGCCCGCTCACCTTCAGCACCGTGCTGCGCAAAAGCTTTGATGAAGCGCTGAATGTGACCGGCATCTGCCCGGAGAACAGCCTGCTGTATGTAGCGCTGGGCGCTGCCCTGTATGCCGACAAGGAGTTTGTGCTCACCGAGGTAGCCGCTGCGCTGGACAAGTACGCCGCCACTGCTACCTATGCCAGCGAACCGCCGCTGTTCGCTAGCAAGGAGGAGTACGAGGCTTTCCACGCACGGCACATGTCCCATAGTGTGCCCCACGTGGCTTTTAGTGCCCACTGCGGGCCGGTGCATATCGGTATCGACTCCGGCTCTACCACCGTCAAGCTGGTGGTGGTGGACGAAAAGAGCCAGATCTTGTACACCAACTATCAGCCCAACCTTGGCAACCCGCTGCCCCTCATCCGGGAGCAGCTGCTCAAGATCTACAAGGAGCACCCGGGGCTGCAGGTGGCCAGCGTCACCACCACCGGCTACGGCGAGGAATTAGTGAAAAACGCTTTCCGCTGCGATTACGGTCTGGTGGAAACGGTGGCACATTTCACCGCTGCCAAATACTTTATGCCGGACGTGGATTTCATCATTGATATCGGCGGGCAGGACATGAAGTGCTTCAAGATCGAGGATGGCGCCATCAGCAACATCTTCCTGAACGAGGCCTGCTCCTCCGGTTGTGGCAGCTTTTTGCAGACCTTTGCACAGGCGCTGGGCTACGACGTCAAGGAGTTTGCCGCGCTGGGTCTGTTCGCAGACCGCCCGGTGGACTTGGGCAGCCGCTGCACCGTGTTCATGAACAGCTCGGTCAAGCAGGCACAGAAGGACGGTGCCAGCATCGAGAATATCTCCGCAGGTCTGTCCATCAGTGTGGTCAAGAACGCGCTGTACAAGGTGATCCGCGCTTCCAGCCCGGAAGAGCTGGGCCGCAAGATCGTGGTGCAGGGCGGTACCTTCTATAATGAAGCCGTGCTTCGCGCCTTTGAAAAAGAGATGGGCGTGGAGGTCATCCGGCCGGACATTGCCGGTCTGATGGGCGCTTACGGCGCTGCTTTGTACGGCCTGCGCCAGAGCCATAAAAACAACCAGACCACCTCTGCCATGATGGACGAGCAGGAGCTGGAAAAGTTTGCACAGCAGGTGGTCAGCGTCAAGTGCGGCGGCTGCGGCAACCATTGCCAGCTGACCGTCAACACCTTTGCCGATGGCCGCAAGTTCATCTCCGGCAACCGCTGCGATAAGCCCGTTACCGGCAAAAGCGAGGATAACAGTCTGAACCTGTATGCCTATAAGCAGCAGCTGCTGGCTAGCTACAAGCCTGTGCCCGGCAAGCGCGGTTCCATCGGCATCCCGCTGTGTCTGGGCTTCTACGAGCTGCTGCCCTTCTGGTACGCCTTCTGGACGAGCCTTGGTTTTGCGGTGCACACCAGTCCGGTGTCCACCCGCGGGCTGTATCTGGCCGGACAGGCTACCATCCCCAGCGATACCGCCTGCTTCCCGGCAAAGCTGAGCCACGGCCACATCAAGGCGCTGAGTCAGATGCAGCTGGACGCCATCTTCTACCCCTGCCTGACCTACAATGTGGATGAGGGACTGGGCGACAACCACTATAACTGCCCGGTGGTGGCCTACTACCCGGAGGTTCTGGCCGGCAACTGCCCGGAGCTGGAGGGCAAAAAGTTCATCTATGATTATGTGGGCATCCACCGCCCCAAGGACTTTGTGCACAAGATGGCAAAACAGGTGCTGCCCAAGTACTTTGGCGGCATCTCCGAGCGGGAAGTGCAGGCCGCAGCCGACGCCGCCTACGCGGAGTATGAGGCGCACATGGCAAAGATCCGGGTAAAGGGCAGCGAGATCATCGACGAGGCACGCCGTCAGGGCAAGCGCATCATTGTGCTGGCAGGTCGTCCCTACCATGTGGACCCGGAGGTCAACCACGGCATCGACCACCTGATCACCCGCCACGGGGCTGCGGTGGTCACCGAGGACAGCATCTCCAACCGGGTGCAGAAGTTCCCCACCAGCGTGCTGAACCAGTGGACCTACCACAGCCGCCTGTATGCCGCCGCCAAGTACTGCACCACCCAGAAGGATATGGATCTGGTGCAGCTGGTGTCCTTCGGCTGCGGCGTGGATGCCATTACCACCGATGAGACCCGCGAGATTTTGCAGCGGGGCAACAAGCTGTATACCCAGCTGAAGATCGACGAGATCACGAACCTCGGTGCCGTGAACATCCGTCTGCGCAGCCTGTTTGCCGCTCTGGACGAGCGGGACGAGGCCGCCGCAGAAAAGGCAGAGTAAAAGAAACCTTGAGATAGGCTGAAAGGCTTCCCCCCGCCGGGGGAAAGTCTTTGCGGGGACTATCTTGTTTAGAGTAACATAGGAGGAACCTATGGAATATCATTATCCCAAATTTACCCCGGAGATGAAAAAGACCCACACCATCCTTATCCCCAACATGGCCGTGACCCAGTTCCGGCTCATGGAGTACGCACTGCGCTGCGAGGGTTATAAGTGTGAGCTGCTGGGCAACTGCGGCAGTGCCGTGGCACAGCTGGGGCTGAAGTATGTCCACAACGATACCTGCTACCCGGCGCTGCTGGTCATCGGCCAGTTTCTGGATGCGCTGAACAGCGGCAAGTATGATCTGGAGCACACCGCTCTGCTGATCACCCAGACCGGCGGCGGCTGCCGTGCCTCCAACTACATCCATCTGCTGCGCAAGGCGCTGGTCAAGGCCGGTTACCCGCAGATCCCGGTGGCAAGCCTGAACTTTTCCGGTCTGGAAAAGGACAGCGGCTTCCAGATGACCCTCCCGCTGGCGCGCAAGTGTATCGCCTGCATCTTCTACGGCGATATGCTGTGTGCGCTGCGCAATCAGGTGGCTCCCTACGAGAACGAAAAGGGTGCTGCTGACCGCATGGTGGATCGCTGGATCGCCCGTCTTGGCCGTGCCTTGCTGGCCGGGAAGGGCTTTACTTCCCGGGAAATGAAGCACACCTTCCCGCTCATCGCAAAGGAATTTGCCACTATCCCGGTCACCCGAGTGCCCAAGGTCAAGGTGGGCGTTGTGGGCGAGATCTACGTCAAATACAGCCCGCTGGGCAACAATGACCTGCAAAAATTCCTAGAAAGTCAGGACTGCGAGGTGAACTTCCCCGGTCTGATGGGCTTTGTGCAGTACTGCGCTTTCAACATGGGCGAGGATCATGTGCTTTACGGCGGCAAGCTGGCTGTAAAGGTGGGCACCGACCAGTTCCTCAACTGGCTGGACAGCGTGGAACGCGTCATGCTCAAGGCAGAGACGGACGCCGGGTTCTATGCGCCGGGCCCCTTCAAGGAGCTGGTGGAAAAGCCCAAGGGGGTCATCTCGCTGGGCGCAAAAATGGGCGAGGGCTGGCTGCTGACCGCCGAGATGATCGAGCTGGTGCAGGGCGGCTACGGCAACATCGTGTGTGCGCAGCCCTTTGGCTGCCTACCCAACCATATCGTGGGCAAGGGCATGGTGAACAAGATCCGTGCGCTGTACCCCAGCGCCAACATCACCCCCATCGACTACGACCCCAGTGCTACCCGGGTCAATCAGGAAAACCGCATCAAGCTGATGCTGGCGGTGGCAAAGGAGCGCCTGAACGCCCCCGCAGAAGCCCAGCCGCTTACGGCAGAGCAGCTCGCAGGCGGCGCCCCTCAGGTCGGCGCTACCGTGTAACAAAGGCAAATACAATAAAAACAGGGGAGCCGCTGCACGGCATTTTTACGCAGCAGCTCCCTTTTTGCAGGAAAGGAACCCCTATGGAAAAGCCCGCAGCTGCCTGTTATCATCTGCCCGGCCTGTTCGAGTTTTACGAGCTGTACCGCCGCTTTTTGCCGCTGTACCGGGAGCACCGGGAATATTTTTACGACTGGTGTGCCATCGGCTCTATCTACGGTGCCCCGGCGGGCTGCATCTGGGGCGGGGGACGCATTTCCAGCGGCGGGGCAGCTGCGCGTGAGGTGCTGGCGCTGCTACGGGAATACGGCATCTCCGGGCGGCTGACCTTCAGTAACTCCCTGCTGCGGGCTGAGCACCTTGCCGACCCACAGTGCAACGCCCTGTGCGAGCAGTTTGCCAAAGCTGGCGGGGCGCAGAACGGCGTCATCGTCCATTCCGACCTGCTGGCGGACTATCTGCAACAGCGTTGGCCGGAGCTGTATCTGGTGTCCTCCACCACCAAGGTGCTCACGGATTTTGCGCAGCTGCAGCAGGAGCTGGAAAAGCCGCAGTTCCGGTATGTGGTGCCGGATTTCCGGCTGAACCCGGCGCTGAAACAGCTGCGCACCCTGCCGCCGGAGCAAAAAGCCAAGGTAGAGTTTTTGTGCAATGAGTGCTGCTGGTTCGGCTGCACCGAGCGCAAGCGCTGCTATGAGACAGTCAGCCGTCAGAATCTGGGCGAGGACTGCCCGGACCACCGCTGCGCCGCCCCGGATGCCGCCGAGGGCTACCGCTTTTCCAAGGCGATGCGCAGCCCCGGGTTTATCGGGGTAGGTGACATCCGGCAGCGGTATCTGCCCGCAGGCTTTTCCCAGTTCAAGATAGAGGGCAGAGGACTTGGCAGCGCATTGGTGCTGGAATTTCTGCTTTACTACATGACAAAGCCGGAATACCAGCTGCAGGTGCGGGAGGCAATCTATCTGGACAATATGCTGGATCTTTTTTAAGAAAATCGCACCGGGCAGACCGTTTTCTGTCCGGTGCTGCTTTTTACCGGCGGGATTTGCGCCCGAAAACTTTCTTTTCCCTCCAAAGCGTGTTACAATAAATAAGATATTATTTTTAGAAGCTGCTTACGAAAGCAGCTTCCTGTAGGAGCAGTGCATGGAAACAACGCAAAAACAGATCGTACTGGGCATTCTGGCCCATGTGGACTCCGGCAAGACCACCCTCTCCGAGGCCATGCTCTACCGCGCCGGTGCTATCCGTAAGCTGGGGCGGGTAGACCACGGAGATGCCTTTCTGGATACCGACAGCTTGGAAAAAGCGCGCGGCATCACCATCTTTTCCAAACAGGCGCTGCTTACGGCGGGCAATACCGCCATCACCCTGCTGGACACCCCCGGCCATGTGGATTTTTCCACCGAGACCGAGCGCACCTTGCAGGTGCTGGACTACGCCGTGCTGGTGGTCAGCGGAACGGACGGCGTGCAAAGCCATACCGAAACGCTGTGGCGGCTGTTGCGGCGCTACCATGTGCCCACCTTTGTATTCGTGAATAAAATGGACCTGCCCGGCATGACTCGGGAACAGCTGCTCAGCCAGCTGAATCACCGCCTTGGCGAGGGTTTTGTGGATTTTGGCGCAGAGCCTGCCGCCCGCAACGAAGCACTGGCGCTGTGCGATGAGCAGCTGATGGAAAAAATGCTGGACGCGGGAACCTTGACCGATGCAGATATTATCCCCGCAGTTGCCCGGCGGCACGTTTTTCCGTGCTGGTTCGGGGCGGCGCTGCGGCTGGACGGGGTGGATGCACTTCTGGACGGGCTGGACCGCTACACCCGCCCCGCCCCGTCGCTGCACGCCTTTAGTGCAAGGGTGTTCAAGGTATCACAGGATGAGCAGGGCACCCGCCTGACATGGCTGCGGGTCACCGGCGGGGAGCTGAAGGTAAAGGCTCTGCTCTCTGGCGAAGCAGACGGCGAGCCGTGGGCAGAAAAAGCAAACCAGCTGCGGCTGTACTCCGGCGCAAAATATACCCTGACCGAGGCCATCGGCCCGGGGCAGGTATGCGCCGTGACCGGCCTGACCCATGCAAAGCCCGGCACCGGGCTTGGGGCAGAGCGGGACAGCGATGTGCCGGTGCTGGAGCCGGTGCTCAGCTATCAGGTATTGCTGCCGGAGGGCTCAGATGTGCACGCCGCGCTGGGCAAGCTGCATCGGCTGGAAGAGGAAGAACCCCAGCTTCATGTGGTGTGGAACGAGACACTGGGCGAAATTCATGTGCAGCTGATGGGCGAGGTGCAGCTGGAAGTGCTGCGCAGCCTGCTGGCCGAGCGGTTCGGGCTGGAGGTAGCCTTTGGCCCGGGCGGTATTTTGTATAAGGAGACCATCACCGAGCCCATGGAGGGCGTAGGCCACTACGAGCCGCTGCGCCATTATGCCGAGGTGCATCTGCTGCTGGAACCGCTGCCCCGGGGCAGCGGGATGCAGTTTGCCGCCGACTGCCGGGAAGAGGTTCTGGACAAAAACTGGCAGCGGCTGGTGCTGACCCATCTGGAAGAAAAGCAGCACCTTGGCGTTCTGACCGGCGCACCGCTGACCGATGTAAAAATTACTCTGCTCACCGGCAAAGCGCACCTCAAGCACACTGAGGGCGGTGATTTCCGGCAGGCCACCTACCGCGCCGTGCGGCAGGGGCTGATGCTGGCAAAAAGCCAGCTGTTGGAGCCGTGGTATGCCTTCCGGCTGGAGGTGCCGGTGGAGAACATTGGCCGCGCCATGAGCGATATCCAGCGCATGGAGGGCAGCTTTGACCCGCCGGAAAGCGGCGCGGAGACCGCCACCCTGACCGGCTTTGCGCCGGTATCCACCATGCGCAGCTACCCCATGGAGGTGGTCAGCTACACCCGGGGCAGGGGACGTGTGAGCCTGACGCTGGACGGTTACCGCCCCTGCCACAACGCGCAGCAGGTCATTGCAGAGACCGGCTACCAGCCGGAGCATGATCTGGACAACCCCGCAGATTCCGTATTCTGCGCCCATGGTGCGGGCTTTGTGGTGCCATGGAGCGAGGTGCGCAGCCACATGCATGTTGAAAGCGGTTGGGGCAAGGCAAAGCCCGCCCGCCCGGAGGTGCAGGCTGCGCCTCAGCGCCGCGCCATGGCTTACCGTGCCACGCTGGAGGAGGACGCTGAGCTGCTCAAGATCTTTGAGCGCACCTACGGCCCTATCAAGCGCGACCCGCTGGCGGCGTTCCGTCCGGTGCAAAAGACCGAACGCCCGGATTTTGCCGCAGAGCAGTGGGAAATTGCCCCGGAATATCTATTGGTGGACGGCTACAACATCATCTTTGCGTGGGACGAGCTGAACGCGCTGTCAAAGGAAAGCTTGGACGCCGCCCGCCGCAAGCTGATGGATATCCTGTGCAACTATCAGGGCTACCAGAAATGTGTGCTCATCTTGGTATTTGATGCCTACCGCGTGCCCGGAAGCCCCGGCGCTATCGAGCAGTACCACAATATCCATGTGGTCTACACCAAGGAGGCCGAGACCGCCGATATGTTCATCGAGCGGGTCACCCATGAGATCGGCAAAAGCCGCCGCGTCCGCGTGGCGACCTCGGACGGTATGGAGCAGGTCATCATCCTTGGCCACGGCGCGCTGCGCGTATCTGCCCGGATGTTCCACGAGGAAGTGCAGAACGTGGAAAAGCAGATCCGCGCCCTTGTGCAGGGACAGGCGTAAATGCTATCCCTCTAAATTTCCTCTCTTGTGAAAAAGTCGGTTTGGAAAATCCGCAGAGTTTCCAAACCGACGATCTTAAAACAATGATTCCGCTAAAAATGCCCAAAGCAAAGCGGAGGGCATTCAAATCGTTCTCTGGAGGTGCACCCATGGCTGTGGAAATTACCGAAGAATTTGTCTGGCAAAGCATCCCGCCCCGCGCCCGGGACAGCCATAAGGGTACCTTTGGCAGCGTGCTGGCGGTGGCGGGCAGCGCCTTTTACCGGGGCGCGGCGCTGCTGGCGGCGGAAGGCGCACTGCGCACCGGGGCGGGCATCGTTACCCTTGCAAGCGTAGAGCCGGTGGTCAGCGCCGCCGTCACCCGCCTGCCGGAGTGCTGCCTGTGCCCCTGTAAGGAGGGCGCACAGGGCGGCATTGCACCGGAGAATGTGCCGCTGCTCCGGCGGCAGAAGGCCACCGTGCTGCTGCTGGGCCCCGGCCTTGGCGGCACAGCACAAAGCGCCGCCCGGGCAGCAGAGACCCGCACGCTGGTGCAGCAGCTGCTGCCCGGCTTTGCGGGTGCGGCGCTGCTGGACGCCGACGGCCTGAACGCCGCCGCGCAGCTGCTGGCCGAGGGCAAGCCCTTCCCGCACCCGGCGGGAGAACTGGTAGTCACCCCGCACCCCGGCGAGATGGCGCGCCTGACCGGCTTTTCGACAGCAGAGCTTGCCGCCGACCGGGAGGGTATCGCCCTGCGCTATGCCAAGGCGTGGAATGCCGTGGTGGTGCTGAAGGGCGCACGCACCGTGGTGGCAAGCCCGGATGGACGGGTATGCGTGAACCCCACCGGTAACCCGGGGCTTGCCCGGGGCGGCAGCGGGGATGTGCTGGCTGGGATGCTGGCAGCGCTGCTGGCCTGCAGTCTGCCCGCTTACGAAGCTGCTGCCTGTGCGGTATACCTGCACGGTGCCGCCGCTGACCGCGCCGCCGCAAAACGCGGCGAGTACGGAATGCTGCCCCACGATATCCTGCCGGAACTGGGCGCACTGTTTGCGGAAAACCAGAGATAAACGAGAAAAGCGGCAGCTGCACAAAACACCGTGCAGCTGCCGCTTTTGGTTGCTGTAATTTGCGGTTCAGATTACCGGAACTGGCCGAGGTATTCCTCCACCGAGCGGGTCATCTCTTTGGAAAAATCGGAGTTATACTTGCGGTTGCAGAAGGCGGTGCACCACTGGTCAAAGGGCGCGTTGCCTGCCTTGTAGCCGAAGGTGTCCCGCAGTTCTGCGCCGTCCATGGTGCGGTAGCCGTTTTCGTGCACGATATGCTCCATGGCGCAGCGCTGGGGCTTTACGCGGTCCTTCTGCTGCTGGGTGGGCCAGCCGAACACCAGCATCACCGCCGGGAACACATAGTCCGGCAGGTGCAGCAGACTGCGCTGGGTGTCGCAGTTCTCCATGATGTCCCCGATGTAGCACGAGCCGATGCCAAAGCTTTCGGCGGCGACCACTGCGTTCTGGGCGGCAATGGCGGCATCGGTGACTGCCAGCATCAAATCGCCCACACCCGGGGTGCGGGGCGTGCAGCCGGCTTCTAAGTAGGCATCGTACCACTTTTTGCAGTCGGCGCAGAACACCAACACCAGCGGTGCTTTGGCAATAAAAGGCTGGTGGTCACAGCTTTCGGCCAGCGCTTCCTTCAGCGCCGGGTCGGTGATGTCTAAAATGGTATACAGCTGTTGACAGCCCGCGGAGGGCGCTTGTGCGGCAGCTTCTAAAATGGCCTGCTTCATCTCGGCAGGGATGGGCTTTTCTTCATACACCCGCACCGACTTGCGGTCGAACAGGCTTTGCAGGATGGGGTTGCGCTCAGTCATGGGAATACCTCCGGTGTTGTATTTATTCATAGTCGATGGGCAGGGTGGGCAGGCCGTTCAGTTCCAGCCCGGCGGTGTGCCCGGCAATGTACTGGTAGTAGCCCTGTGCCGCGATCATCGCGCCGTTGTCGCCGCAGAACTTCAGTTCCGGCAGGTAGACCTTTGCACCCAGCTTCTGGGCACCGTCATTTACCAGCTGGCGCAGACGGCCATTGGCGGCTACGCCGCCGGCAAGGCACACCTGTTTTGCCCCGGTATCGGCAGCGGCAAGCAGCAGCTTTTCCGCCAGAATGCCCGCAATGCGCTCCTGAAAGCTGGCGGCAAGGTCGGGCACGTTCACTTCCTCGCCCTTCATCTGCGCCTTGTTCACCTCGTTGAGCACGGCGGTCTTTAAGCCGGAAAAGCTCACGTTGTATTTGCCCTCCACATGGGGCACTGGCAGGCGGTAAGCCTTGGAGTCGCCAGTCTTGGCGGCGGCGGCAACGCTGGGGCCGCCGGGGTAGGGCAGACCCAGTGTGCGGGCCACCTTGTCAAAGGCTTCGCCCGCAGCATCGTCTACGGTATGACCCAGAATGTGGTAGTGGGTGTAGTCCTGCACCTCCACGATGTGGCTGTGCCCGCCGGACGCCACCAGACACAAAAAGGGCGGCTTGAGTTCCGGGTGGGTCAGGTAGAGCGCGGCGATGTGTCCCCGCAGATGATGCACCGGCACCAGCGGCTTGCCCGCCGAGTAGGCCAGACCTTTGGCAAAGTTTACGCCCACCAGCACCGCACCGATGAGCCCCGGCGCAAAGGTGACAGCCACGGCGTCCACATCGTCTATGGTCTTGCCAGCGTCCAGCAGGGCTTTTTTGACCGTTGCGCTGATAAACTCGCAGTGGCGGCGGCTGGCAATCTCCGGTACAACGCCGCCGTACAGCGCCTGCTCCTTGACGCTGGTGGAGATGACGTTGCTCAGCAGGTGCCGTCCGTCCTCCACCAGTGCAGCAGCGGTCTCATCACAGGTAGACTCGATTCCGAGAATGATCATTTTAGTGTGCCTCCAGCCAGTTTTTGCCTGCGTGCACATCGGTGCTCAGGGGCACCGCGTACTGCACGCAGCCTTCCATTTCCTCCCGCAGGATGCGGGCAGCCTGCTCGGCCTCCGCCTCCGGGGCCTCCACGATCAGTTCATCGTGGACGGTCAAAATCAGGCGGCTGGCCATTTTTTCGTCCCGCAGGCGCTTCCACACCCGCACCATGGCCAGCTTGATCACGTCCGCAGCGGTGCCCTGAATGGGGGTGTTGCGGGCCATGCGCTCGCCGCTGGCGCGCACGTTGAAGTTTGTGCTGGCCAGCTCCGGCAGGGTGCGGCGGCGGCCGAACAGGGTGGATACATAGCCGTTTGCCTTTGCGTCCGCGATGGTCTTGTCCATATAGCCGCTCACGCTGGGGAAGGCAGCCAGATAGTTTTTAAGGAAGGCGTCTGCCTCCTTCACGGTCACGCCGATATCCTTGGAAAGGCTGTATGCGCCCTTGCCGTACATGATGCCAAAGTTGATGGCCTTGGCAGAGGAGCGCAGCCGGGGCGTCACCTCGCTCTGCGGGATGCCGTAGATCTTGGCGGCGGTGCTGCGGTGGATGTCCTCACCGTTCAAAAAGGCCTGCTGCATGTGCTCGTCCCCGGTGATGTGCGCCAAGATGCGCAGTTCGATCTGGCTGTAATCCGCGTCTACCAGCACACAGCCCGGCTTTGCAACAAAGTAGGCGCGCAGCTGACTGCCCAGCTCGGTGCGGATGGGAATATTCTGCAGGTTGGGATTATCGGAGGAGAGCCGTCCGGTGCGGGCTTCGGTCTGGTTGAAGGTGGAGTGGATGCGCCCGTCCTCGCCAATGACCTTGAGCAGCCCCTCCACATAGGTGGAGTTCAGTTTCTGGTAGGCGCGGTACTGCAAAACGTCCTCCACCAGCGGGTACTCGCGCAGACTTTCCAGCGTTTCGGCGTCGGTGGACCAGCCGCGCTGGGTCTTTTTGCCGTGTGGCAGACCCATGGTGTCGAACAGCATCTCGCCCAGCTGTTTGGGGCTGTTGGGGTTGAAGGTAGCGCTGCCGGTTTCCATGTGGATGCGGGTCAGCACCTGCTCCAGTTCCTCCCGCAGTTTTACGCCGAACTGCTCGATGCCGTCTTTGTCTACCAGTACACCGGTGCGGGTCATGTCGGCCAGCACCTGTGCCAGCGGGAACTCGATCTCGTTGTACAACGCATCCTCGCCGCAGGCGGTGATCTCGGCCTTCATCCGGGCAAACAGGTCGGCCAGCCGCCCGGCGTCCGGGTAATCGGTGCAGGTAAAGGCGGCAGCGGCCTTGTAGGCGGGAATCAGTTCGCTGATCTGGTACTTGGAGGCAGAGGCATCCAGCAGATAGGCGGCCAGCTTGCCGTCCCAGACGATGCTGCTGCCCCAGCCGCCGGCAGCCATGGCTTTTGCGTAGAGGGGCGCAGCGTTGAACACATCCAGCGTCACATCGGCGTTGTCCAGCAGCCGCACTAGGTCGCCGTCCTCCAGCGGATAGACGGTGGTGTCCTGCACGGCGTACCAGCTTTCCGGCTGCAATACCACGTTGCGGGTACCCTGCTTGCCGGTAACGGCGGGGCGGGCAGCCACCAGATAGTGCCCGGCGGGGGTCAGGGGCAGGGGAGTGAGCTCTGCTTCCGGCAGTTCCACGGCCTGCTCCTCGGCGGCGGCTTCCGGTGCTACGCCGTCCAGCCCGAACCGCGGGATCAGGGAATGAATCTCCAATTCCTGCAAAAGCCGCACGGCGGCAGGCTTGTTGCCCTCGCCCACGGTGTAGGAACCCTCGGCGGTGTCGATGGGGGCGTCGGTGCGGATGGTGCCCAGCGTGTGGCTCAGCTCGGCCATGGACTTATCCTCGAGCAAGTGCTCCCGCTGCTTGGGCTTGATGCGCTTGTCGTCAATGTTCTGGTACACGCCCTCCAGCGAACCGAAGGTCTGCACCAGAGAGAGGGCGGTCTTTTCGCCGATGCCCTTCACGCCGGGGATGTTATCCGAGGTGTCGCCCATCAGGCTCTTCACCTCAATGAGTTGCTTAGGCGAAAGGCCGTATTTTTCCTGAATGGCGTCCTCGTCCATCACCACGGTCTTGCTGCGCCCCATCACGGTAGCAGCCAGCAGTACGGTGGTGCTCTCGCTCACCAGCTGCAGGCTGTCACGGTCTCCGGTGGCAAGGAAACAGTCGTCCTTGCGGGCGGCGCAGGCAGCAGCCAGCGTGCCCAGAATATCGTCCGCTTCCCAGCCCTCGGCGGTAACGGTGCGGTAGCCAAGGTCTGCCAGCAGCTGTTTGAGCACCGGCATCTGCTGCGCCAGCTCCTCGGGCATGGCGTGGCGAGTGGCCTTGTAGCCATCGTACATTTTATGCCGGAAGGTGGGGGCTTTCAGGTCAAAAGCCACGGCCACCTCGTCCGGCTGGCACTCCTTGAGCAGGGAGAGCAGAATGTTTAAAAAACCATAGATGGCGTTGGTATAACGTCCGTCCTTGGTGGTCAGCAGCTTGATGCCATAAAAAGCGCGGTTGGCAATGCTGTTGCCGTCAATGACCAGTAAACGCATAATGCAGTTCCTCCGTTGCGTAATCTCACATCTTATAGTATAGCACAAAACCGTACCGCGCGGGAACTTTTTGCGTAAAAAAGAGAAGTGGCTGCTTTTCGTGATGCCATCTCTCGTAAAAATGCGATTGTCGCGGGCTCGTAAGCCGCGATAATCGCATAATTTATAATGTTCTTCCGCTGTTTGTGCCCAGAGCAGCGCGGAGGGCATTTCAAATCGTTCCATCGAAAAAAAGCTGCCGCACAAGCTGTGCAGCAGCCTTACCGATGGGCTTATTCCTCGATGCGGATGGCGCTTACCGGGCAGCTCTGGGCTGCGGTGACGGCCTGCGGCACCTCCTCCGGCGGGATGGGGCCGGGCTCTGCCACAGCCAGAACTCCCTCCATGCGGAACACTGCGGGGCACAGCCCGGCGCACTGGGTACAGCCGATGCACAGTTCAGGGTCTACGAATGCATTCATGCAAACACCTCCTTTGCGGAAAGCATTGCCCGTTTTGCCGCAAATTATGCCTATGCAAGCGGTTTACGGTGTGGTACAATAAGACCGCCGGGAACCGGCAGGAGGAGATAAGATGAATATCCAGATCTTTGGCACGAGCAAGTGCTTTGATACCAAAAAGGCGCAGCGCTATTTCAAGGAGCGCGGCATCAAGTTCCAGATGATCGACCTGAAGGAAAAAGGCATGAGCCGGGGCGAGTTTGATAACGTGGCGCGTGCCTTGGGCGGCTGGGAAAAGCTGGTTGACCCGGCGGCAAAGGACAAGCAGACCCTTGCGCTGCTGGATGCGCTGGTGGACTGGCAGAAGGAGGACAAGCTGTTTGAAAACCAGCAGCTGTTCAAGACCCCCATCGTGCGCAACGGACGCAAGGCCACCGTGGGCTACCAGCCCGAGATATGGAAGAACTGGGAATAAAAAGCCTGCTTTCACAAAAAAACCACCGGTACAGGTTTTGCACTCTGCGGCCGGATGTGGTATACTGTTGGGTAGACAAAATACTTTGGGAGACTCAGACCAATGAAAAATACGATCACCCCGGAAGAACACGCCCGGATCAAGCGCCGCCGCTGGCGGCAGACCTTGGGTCTGCTGATCACGGTGCTGGTGCTCATCGGGTTTATTACGGTGCTGCGGGCCGGTGTAGGCCTTGTGGCAAACCTGTTTGACGATACCGCACAAAAGCAGGAATACGAGGACAAGCTGGAAGGCCTGGTACTGTTCGACCCCATGCCCTTTGACGGCATTGAGAACATCGATGACCTGACCCTGCGGGAGGCAGCTGTGTGGGGCTGTGTGTACAGCATTCAGGAGACGCAGGGCGGCTTTGAGAACTACAATACCGACCCCGAGACCGAGCAGCTGCTGCTGCCCTCGGTGGAAGTGGATGCCTATCTGGCAAAGCTGCTGGGCCCCGGCTTCAAGCTGACCCACCGCAGCTTTGACATGGAGGATATGACCGTCGAGTTTGACGAGACCACCCAGTGCTACAAGATCCCCATCACCGGTACGGTGGGCTACTACCGTGCCACCGTGGTCAAGCTGTTCAAGCGCAGCGGCAAGCTGCACGTCACCGTGGGCTATATCCCCACCGCAAGCGCGGACGACAGCATCATCAACCCCTCCTCGGACACCCCCACCAAGTATATGGATTACCTGTTCGAGCGCCAGAGCGGCAGCTGGTATCTGACCGGCCTGACCGAGAGCGAGACCAAGCCCGAAAGCGCCGCAAGCTCCGCTGCTGCGCAGCCGGAACCTATGGCGGAAAGCGATGTGCAGGACGCCATTCTGGCCACTGCCGGAGATTCCGCTGCGGCAGATTCGGCTGCTGCCTCGGCTGTCCAGCCGGAAGCGCAGGCAGAAACGGGCGCTGACAGCGCCGTGGCAGAAGCCCCCGCCGCTGAGGATGCCGCCAGCACCGCAGCGTAAAATGTAAATGAAAACACCCGACTGTGCGTTTGCTTTCACAGTCGGGTGTTTTTTGTACGTTTTATTTTAAATCAAACCGTACCACTACCAGCCGGTACCACAGGTAGGGCACCATGTTCCAGATCATCCACAGCTCCATCAGGATATAGTTGGGCAGGTCTTTCAGGCGGAAGGGGCGCTTGCCCAGCTTGCCCGCTTTGAGCAGGGCAAAGGCCTCGTGCATGCCTTTGTCCCAAGCCTCGCCAAAGCCCTGCTTGTGGAACTTGTAGCACTTGAGCAGATAGCCCAGCGCCAGCGGGATAAAGTTGAGCACCAGCATCAATAGCGGCTCGTTTTTGAGCGGCAGCAAAATGCTGTTACGGCCGCTCTGCTGGCTTTTAAAGGCATTGTAGCGCACAGCGCCGGTGCTGGCACCGCAGATGTGGTAGCACTTGGCAGCGGGGCAGAGTACGTTTTTGTAGCCGGCATTGTTGGCGCGCCAGCTCAGGTCTACGTCCTCAAAGTAGGCAAAAAAGTGCTCGTCAAAGCCGCCGATCTCGTCCAGAATGCTTTTGCGGTACAGCGCTGCGCCGCCGCAGGCCGAGAAGATACGCTTTTGCTTGGTGTAGCGGCTGGCGCGGCGGCCATCGCCGGTCTTGCAGGCAAAGCCCATCCATGTTACATAGTCCCCGGCATCATCGGCCAGCTCCCGCTCAAAGTGCCGGATCATCAAACTCTGCACCGCAAAGATCTTGGGGTCGGAATCGGCGGTGCGCAAAAGCTCGGCCAGCCATTGCGGCTCGGCAAAGGCGTCGTTGTTGAACAACACCACATATTTGCTCTGCGCCCGGGCAATGCCCTGATTCACTGCGTAGGAAAAGCCGGTGTTGCGTCCGTTTTCGATCAGGGTAAAGTTGGGGCGGGTGCAGTAGCTGCGGGCTTGTTCCAGACTTTCATCGGTGGAACCGTTGTCCACCACGATCAGGTCAAAATCCTGCTCAGTCTGGGCGTAGATGGACTCGATGGAGTCCTTCAGCCAGCCCTTGCCGTTGATGTTTGGGATAATGATGGTCGCTTTTATCATAAAAGTTACTCCTGTTTTCGTCAATTACAGAGAGAGTATATCATATTATCGCAAAAATGCAAACCTCTCGGATAACGCCTGCCCTCGTTTGCAAGGCAATGCCCGGGGAGCTGTGACAGAATTGGCTAAAAAAATTGTATGAACCCCTTGACACAATCTGAAAAATGAGTATTATTGTATTAGGCACTTAACACAGAAACACAAAATGCAGGGAGGGCTACGATGAGTGAACAATTTGATTCCAGCCGTCCGATCTATGCGCAGCTGGTAGAGCGGTTGAAGGCGAAGATCCTTGCGGGGACATACCCGCCCGGAGGACATCTTGACTCGGTGCGGGATATGGCCGCAGCCGCAGGGGTGAACCCGAATACCATGCAGCGTGCGCTGGCACAGCTGGAAACGGAGGGGCTTGTCCGGACCGAACGGACGGCGGGCCGCTATGTGACGGAGGATACCATGTTGATCGAACAATTGCGTGCCGCGACCGCGGAAAAGTTCGCGGAAGAATTTCTGGAAAAGATGCGGGGCATCGGGTACAGCCCGGCGCAGGTCGCCGAATTGCTGGCCCGTCAGACGAAAGGAGAACCGAATCATGAGTGAACTTCTGACCTGTGAAGGGCTGACAAAACACTACGGCGCAAAAACCGCGCTGGACGGTGTGGATCTGCACATCGGCTTTGGGAAGATCGTTGGCCTGCTGGGGCCGAACGGCAGCGGCAAGACCACCCTGATCAAACTGGCAAACGGTCTGCTGCAGCCTGACAGCGGCAGCATCCGGATCGCTGGGATGAAGCCCGGCGTGGAGAGCAAGGCGATCGTATCCTACCTGCCCGATGCCGACTGGCTTCCCAGCTGGATGCGGGTAGAGCAGCTGGTGAAGATGTTTGGGGACTTCTATAAGGACTTCGATCCGGCCCGGGCGAATGAGATGCTGGCAAATCTGGAACTTTCTCCCAAAGACGTCCTCAAGACCCTTTCCAAGGGCAACCGGGAAAAGGTGCAGCTCATCCTTGCCATGAGCCGGAATGCCCGGCTCTATCTGCTGGATGAACCCATCGGCGGCGTGGACCCGGCGGCACGGGATTATATCCTGCACACCATCCTGTCCAATTACAGCAAGGACGCGACCGTCCTCATCTCGACCCACCTGATCGAGGATATCGAGCCGGTGCTGGATGAGGCCATCTTCCTGAAAGAGGGAACGGTCTTTGCTCACCGCAGTGTGGATGAGATCCGTGAGAATGAGGGAATGAGCGTGGACGCATATTTCCGGGAGGTATTCAAATGCTGAAAAATCTGTTGAAGTATGAATTCCGGGCGACCGGACGGACCTATGGCGGCCTGTATCTGGTCTGGCTGCTGGTTGCGCTGGCAATGGGGATCTCGATGCGGGACGAAGTCTGGGACAATGGCAGCAGCCAGATCTGGGCATACCTGATGTTTGCCTACTTTGCCATCGGGGTTGCCATCGGAGTGGTCTGTATTGTGACAATCATCCAGCGGTTCACCAAAAATCTGTTGGGGCGGGAGGGCTATCTCATGCACACCCTTCCGGTCCATCCAGAGCAGCTGGTTGCGTCCAAACTCATTTCCAGCATGGTCTGGGTGATCTGCAGCGGAGTGGTCGGGATCCTGTCCGTCCTTCTGATGCTGGTCGGCCTGTGCGCCTTCGAGGATTCCAAAACGGTCATCAATGGGGAGACGATCACGACGGGCTGGGGCGATGTCCTGAAATTCAGCTGGAAGGCGATCCAGAGCATCGGCGGTGAATTCTGGAGCGAGCTGGCGTGGATCATCGTCCTTGGTCTGGCGGGCGTTGCAGTCCTCATCCTCTGTATCTACGCCGCCTGCATGATCGGGCATCAGTTCAGGAACCATTCCACGATTGCCAGCATTCTGGCCTTCTTCCTGTTGCAGCTGATTCAGGGCAAACTGGATGCAGGCGGCGGGATCCGGGTGATCGTTGGCTCTGTGGCAGCGATGCCGATGGCTTATTCCGCCAGCGGCAATCTCTGGCTCGTCCTTCTTGTAACGATTCTGATCGGCGCAGTCTATTTTGTCCTTACCAGCTGGCTGATGAAAAATAAGCTGGATCTGGAATAAGCATAAAAACCAAACCCCGGCCGTTGCAGATGAAACATACTGCAACGGCCGGGGTTTATGCGGGAAAATTATTTTGCGAGAGCCTTTTCGATGTTGGCCAGAATGGTGTCGTGATCCTCGGCGCAGACCAGAACCACCTCGCCGGTGGGGGCTACGGTGACGGTAGCGGCCTTGGCCACGAGGTACTGATCCTCCAGATAGTGCTCCATGGATTGCTGCTCGCTGGCAACATAGGCTTCCAGTGCGGCCTTTACCTCGTCGGTCTTGCCCTCGGCAGGCTTCACGATGGCTACGGCGTAACTGCGCACCATCATGCTGGAAATGCTGGCGGCAAAGGCAGTGTACTGGCCGTCCTCCAGGTTCAGCAGGGGCATCAGGATGTCCCGGATCTCCTCGTTCAGCTGGTCAGCCTCGTACTCGGCGCTGTAACCGTCAATGGCGGTAAACTTGCCGTCCTCGCCCTTGGTGAAGATCATATCGTACTCGTTGTCCTCGTCGCTGCGGGCGTCATGGATGATCTGGGAGTAGTCCTTGGGGGTGGAGCTGTCGGCCTTGCTGCCGCCGGAGCAGCCAACCAGAGTAAACAGGGTCAGCCCTGCCAGCAGGGCGGCGATGAATTTTTTCATAGTATTGCATTTCCTTTCATAGTGCTGTGTGTGGAAGGCGCAGCCGGGCGCGCACGTTACAGGTAGTGTGTGCCGGTTTTGGGCTGCTATTCTGGATACGAACCACCGCACCGCAAAATTGCAGGGAAAAAGTAATAGTTTTATGAACAGCACCCGCTTACAGCATCAAAGCGTCCAGATCGCCGTGGTTCACCGGGGTGGACAGGATGATCTGGGTGCTGGTGGTGCCCAGCTTCTGGAACTGTAAGATCAGGTGTTCCAGCTGTGCCATGCTGCCGCAGCTGACCTTGACCAGAAAGGTGTACGCACCGGTAACGTGGTAGCACTGCAGCACCTCGCGGCTGTTTTGTAGCAGCTCCAGAAAAGCATCCTGCTTGGAGGGGGCCACCGAAAGGCTGATGAGCGCATCCACATACATTCGGTCTGCCGGACGGTTCAGCGTGACAGTGTAGCCGCTGATGATGCCGTCCGTTTCCAGCTTATGGATACGGCTGGAGACTGCCGGGCTGGTAAGGGACACCTGCTCTGCAATTTCTTTGACGGGCATCCGTGCGTTTTTTGCCAGAAGGGTGAGGATTTTGCGGTCAAGATCGTCCATAGGAAGAGCCTCCTTCAAAAATATGTTGGATTGTATAAAATTTTCTGAAAGTAAAGTTTTTATGTTGTGCAAACCCACGGAAATGGAATAAAATTTCGTTTCTGAAATTCTATGTTAATTATATAAAGTTTTTGCAAAAAAGTAAAGTATTATTTTAAAGCAAAATCCGAAAATCCTGTTTGACAAGAAAAGAAAAACGGGTATAATACATCATGCAAGGCAGCGCAACGAATAAAAGTCTGCCAATGATACTGAGATTCACCACTTTATATACTTTCCCACCCCTCTATACACAAAAACCCGCTGCCAGGCGGGTTTTTGTGTTTGTTGGGGGCTTTTTATTTATGAAAAAAAGCAGTGGTAGACAACGTACTTGGCCCATAGAGCAGCTGTTTCCGGTCACGACTCCACCCGTGAAAATGCAAGCCCGGAAAGTCCGCAGACTTTCCGGGCTTGCTCTATATCAAAATACTATTCCGCTGATGATAGCCAGAGCGCAGCGGAGGCTATTTAAATCGTATGCGCCTATCAGACCAGATAGCCCTCAAAGCAGTGCAGGTCCTCGGTCTTGACGATGCCCTCCAGATACAGCCCGTCCTCCCGGTATTCTTCCACCTGTACGCTACCGCGCTCCCGCATGGGGGCGGCAAGCCCCAGCTTGTCGTAGGGCAGCAGCACCCGGATGGTGTGCACCCGGTCGCTGAGCACTTCGTCCAGCTTTTGCAGTAGCTTGTCCAGCCCGTAGCCGGTCTTGGCGCTGGTCAGCAGGATGTCGGGGTCAAAGCTCAGGGTGTTGGGCTTATCGCACTTGTTGTACACGGTCAGGCGGGGGATATCGGCGCAGTCCAGCCCGTCCAGCACCTCGTCGGTGACGGCAAGCTGCTCCTCGCGCTGTTCATCCCCGGCGTCTGCAACCCGGATGATCACATCCGACCATGCGGCTTCCTCCAAGGTAGACTTGAACGCCTCCACCAGATTGTGGGGCAGGCGGGACACAAAGCCGACCGTGTCCACCAGCAGCACCGCCATACCGCTGGGCAGCACCAGCTTGCGGCTGGTGGGGTCCAGTGTGGCAAACAGCATATCGGCTTCGGCTACGCTGGGGCCGCACAGGGCGTTCATCAGGCTGGACTTGCCCACGTTGGTGTAACCCACAAGGCTTACCACCGGCATTCCGGTTTTAGCGCGAGCCTTGCGGCTCTCGCCCCGGCGCTTTTCCATCTCGGCCAGCTTCTCGGCCAGCGCATCAATGCGGGCGTGCACATGGCGGCGGTCCAACTCCAGCTTGGTCTCACCGGCACCGCGGCGGGCACCGCCGCCACCGCCACCGCCGCCACCCTGACGGCTCAACGCCTCGCCCATGCCCTGTAGGCGGGGCAGACGGTAGCGCAGCAGCGCCAGCTCGGTCTGCAATTTGCCCTCGTTGGTCACGGCGCGGCTGCGGAAAATTTCCAAGATCAGCATGGTGCGGTCGATGACCTCCAGCCCGCCCAGCGCGTTGGAGATGTTGCGGATCTGGCTGCCGGTCAGCTCGCCGTCAAACACGGCGCATTCCGCGCCCAGAGTCTGGGCGGCAAGGGAAGCTTCTTCCAGCTTGCCGCTGCCCAGCACGATGCCGGTCTCCGGGGTCTGGCGCTTCTGGGTGATCTGCGCCACGGCTTCCATGTGGTTGGCCTCGCACAGGGCAGAAAGCTCTGCCAGACTGCGCTCGCAGTCCCAAAGTCCCTGATCCAGTGCCAGCAGCACCACCTTTGTGGGAGGGGTCTCGGTCAAAATATCATAAAGTTCGCTCAAAGTAAGTCCTTTCTGTTATCATAGCGTTCTTTTGTCAGCAGATAGCACCGGCATTCCACCGGTGTGCCGTCAAATTTGTGGTAAACATCGTTGTGATGGTACACAAAGCCGGCCTTTTCCATCACCCGGCCGCTGGCGGGGTTGTGCACCGCGTGGCAGCAGGTGAGAAAGGTACCGCCCACCTGATGGAACCAGAAATCCACCACAGTTTGCAGCGCTTCGGTGGTAAGGCCCTTGCCCCACCACTTCTGCCCGATGCAGTAGCCCGGCTCCCAGATGCCGCCGGAGAGGTCTAACCCCGGCCACTTGGCCTTTTGCTGCGGCTCACCCAGCAGGGCGTTGTATACGGAGATGGAGCCGAACACCTGCCCGGTGGCCTTTTCCACCATGGCCCACTGGTAGTAATCGGGGTTCGGATACAACTCTGCCCACGCCGAAAGCAGTTCCCGGGTCTCGGCGGGGCTTTTGTGCGGTTCCCAGCGCAAAAACCGGGTCACAGCCGGGTCATTTGCCCAGTTTTCGTACATCTGCGGGGCGTCCTGCGGCAGCAGACGGCGCAGCAGCAGACGGCCGGTCTCCAGTTCTAGTGTGCCGGTGTGGCGCATGATCCATCCTCTCCCTTTTCTCAAAAGTTATTCCTAAAATAGCACAAAAACAGCCGCGCCGCAAGCGAAATCAAGAAAACCGCTTGACCGGATGGGTGAACTACGATAAACTGAAAGATGAAATCTTTTTATAGAGAAGGAAAAGTACCGATGTTAGATGTGCGCAAACTGTTAGCCCAGCGTCCGCTGCTGTTCGATGGCGGCATGGGTACCTATTATAAAACAAAACCGGGGCAGGAGTGCGAACAGGCAAACCTGACCGACCCCGAGGGCATTCTGGCGGTGCACCGGGCGTATCTTGCTGCCGGAGCGGACGCCATCAAGACCAACACCTTCAGCCTGCCGCGTCTGGCGGCGGCGCAGCAGCCCGGCTGGGAGCAGCTGGCAGATGCTGGCTGGCAGCTGGCAGCAAAGGCTGCCGGGGAGACCGGCGCGGCAGTGTTTGCCGACCTTGGCCCTGCGCCGGATACCGAGAACCTCCCGGCGGAGCAGGTGTATCTTGCCGTGGCAAAGCGCTTTGCCCTGCTGGGTGCACGGAATTTTCTATTCGAGACCCTGAGCGCCGAGGACGGCGTGCTGGAAGCGATTCGTGCGCTGAAGCAGACCGTGCCGGAGGCCTTTGTGCTGGTGTCCTTTGCGGTGCTGCCGGACGGCTACACCCGCGAGGGTCGTTACTGCGCAGAACTTGTGCGCCGCATGGCGCAGAGCGGCGTAGTGGATGCCGTAGGTTTGAACTGCGTGTCTGCCCCGGGCGCGATGCGGGCACTGGTGCAGCAGCTGGGGGATGCGGGGCTGCCCCTTTCGGTCATGCCCAATGCGGGCTACCCGGTGGTGGCGCGGGCACAGGTGCGCTATCAGGGCAAGCCGGAATATTTTGCCCGGGAGCTGAGCCGCCTTGCCAGTGAGGGCGTACGCATTCTGGGCGGCTGCTGCGGCACGACACCGCAGCATATTGCTGCCCTGCGCACCGCACTGGATGCTCTGCCGGAAACGCTGCCCGCCGCCCCGGCGGCAAAGCCTGCCGAAGCGGCAAAGCCTGTGGTGGAAATGGACGACGCCTTTCTGCGCAAGCTGCGCGCCGGGCAGCGGGTCATCGCAGTGGAGCTGGATTCCCCCAAGGACGCTGACCTGACCGCGTATCTCGAGGGTGCCCGCCGCTTGCAGGCCGCCGGTGCCGACCTGCTGACCATTGCAGACTGCCCCATTGCCCGGGCGCGGATGGATTCCTCGCTGGTAGCGTGCCGGGTGCACCGGGAGCTGGGCATGAACGTGCTGCCCCACATGACCTGCCGGGACCGCAACCTGAACGCCACCAAGGCACTGCTGCTGGGATTGTACGCCGAGGGTGTGCGGGAGGTGCTGGCCATTACCGGCGACCCCATCCCCACCGCAGAGCGGGACGAGGTGAAAAACGTGTACCAGTTCAACTCCCGCAAGCTGGCGCAGTATATCGTATCGCTGGCCGGGGAGGGGCGGGAGATGCCCCGCCCCATCACGGTGTTCGGTGCACTGAACCTGAACGCTCGCAATTTTGAGGTGGAGCTGCGCCGCGCCGCAGAAAAGCTGGAAAACGGCATGAGCGGTTTCCTTACCCAGCCGGTGCTGTCGGCACAGGCGGTGGAAAATCTGAAAAAAGCCCGGGAGACGCTGGGTGAGCGGGCAAAAATTCTGGCCGGCATCCTGCCGGTGGTCAGCCAGCGCAACGCCATCTTTATGGAAAACGAGGTCAACGGCATCCATGTGGACGAGGCCATCATCCAGAAATTTGAGGGGCTGGACCGCGCCGCAGGCGAGGAGCTGGGCTTGGAAGTTTCGGTGCAGGCTGCCAAGGCGGCTGCACCCTATGCGGACGGTTTTTACCTGATGACCCCCTTCAACCGGGTGGCGCTGATGGAGCGGCTCATTGCCCGCCTGCGCACGGAGGTGACGGATTGAACAACGTAAAACGAGCGCCGGAAGGGGAAAAAGCACCGCTGCTCAGCATCATTGTGCCGGTGTATAAGGTGGAAAACTATCTGCCCAAATGTATTGATTCCATTCTGGCGCAGACCTTTACGGACTTTGAGCTGATCCTTGTGGACGATGGCTCGCCGGACAATTGCCCTGCGCTGTGCGATGCCGCCGCCGAAAAAGATGCCCGCGTCCGGGTGATCCACCAGAAAAACGAAGGATTATCTGCCGCCCGCAACGCCGGGCTGGACGCAGCAAGGGGCGCATGGATCGGCTTTGTGGATTCAGACGACTACATTGCACCGGAAATGTATGAAGTGCTGTACCAAGCCGTGCAAAGCACCGGGGCAGACCTTGCCCTGTGTGATTACGCCGAGGTGGACGAGGCGGGAGCGCCATGTCAGTCGATGCACGTTCGTCTTGAAAAAAAGGTCTTTGCCGGGCAGGATTTACTGAAAAATGCTACGGATTCGATGATCCAGCCTGCGTGGAACAAGCTGTACCGCCGCGCCGTCTTTGCGCAGCTGCGCTACCCGGAGGGAAAGCTGAACGAGGATCTGTTCCTGATCCCGGAGGTCTGTTTGCAGATCCAAAAGGCCGTGGTGGTGCCAAAGGCTTTATATTATTATGTGCAGCGCGGCGGCAGCATTATGAGCGGCAATAAAACGCTGCGCCATTTCGATGCTGCCGAGGCGGCACAGCGGTATTGGGACTGTCTTGTGGAAAACGCTGCATACGATGCGCTGGCAAATGCAGCAAAATTTACGATGGGCAGCGTGAGCCGGGTGTACCGGCAGCTGCCCCCGGCACTGCGCAAAGCACCCCGCAGCCGGGAAATGCTGCGGATGCAGTTTGAGGTAGTCAGCCGCACCCGGCGGTACCGCACTGTTCCCGGCGGGCTTTGGCTGCAAAGCTGGCTGCTGTGGCGCTGCCCGCAGACATACAGCCGGCTGCGGGGGTTCAAGGGCTGAGGAGAAAGAGAAAGAACGCATGAGAACACGCTATTCTATCATCAATGTGCTGGTCAACATCGGCGGGCAGTTTTTGACGATGCTGCTGTCCTTTATCAGCCGAATGGTTTTTATCCGCTGCCTTTCGGCGGCATATCTGGGCGTCAACGGTCTGTTTACCGATGTGCTCAGTATCCTTAACTTCGCGGAGCTGGGCATTGGTACGGCTATGGTGTTCAGTATGTACGAGCCAGCCGCCCGGAACGACGAGCAGAAACTGGCGCGGCTGATGAACCTTTATAAGTGGATGTACCGGGCGGTGGCAGCTTCGGTGCTGTTGTTCGGGCTGGTGCTGCTGCCGTTTTTGCCGTACCTCATCAAGGATGGAGAAGGCATCGAGCATATCACCCTGATCTACATGATGTATGTGCTTTCCTCTGCCTGCTCTTACCTGCTGAACTATAAAAGCTCTATTTATCAGGCCTACCAGAAAAGCTATCTCTGCACTGGGTGGACACTGGTATGCGAGTGCATCCGCACCGTCGTGCAGATCGTGGCGTTGCTGCTGACGGGAAACTTTATCCTGTACCTTGCCATCCAGCTTGTGGTGCAGTTCATACCTAACATCATTATCTCCTACATGGCGGATAAGGAATTTCCCTATCTGAAGGAATGCCGGGAGCTGCCGGAAAAGGAGGAACGGAACGGCATCCTGAAAAACATCGGCGCAATGAGTATGCACAAGCTGGCCACCGTCATCGTGCGCAACACGGACAGCCTGCTGATGTCCTCCTTCATCGGTCTGGCAACGGTGGGGCTTTACTCCAATTACCGGTTGGTACTCAACGCGCTGAACAACCTGCTGAACAAGTTTGCCACGGCTTTTTCCGGCAGCGTGGGTAATTTTGCGGCGCTGGAAAACTCTGACCGGCTGTACCAAGTATATAAAGAGATGGACTTTCTCTTTTTTGTGCAGTCTGCCTATCTGACCGGCGGGCTGATGATGCTGTTCAACCCCTTGATCGAGCTGCTGTTTGGCAGGGAATACTGTTTCCCGATGATGACGGTGGCGATCATTGTGACAGAGTTCTATATCTCGCGGATGCGGCAGACGAACCTGTTGTTCCGGGAGGTCATGGGTCTGTTCTGGAACGACCGCTATAAGGCTGTGGCGGAGTCCATCATCAATCTGGTGGTCTCTCTGGCGCTGGTGCAGCGGTACGGCGTGGTCGGCATTATCGGGGGTACCATCATCAGCAGCCTGTGCACCTGTGTCTGGGTGGAGCCCTATATCTTTTTGAAGTATGGCGTTCAGGATGCATGGCAGAAGAAGCTCCGGGCTTATTTTGCGGAGTACCTGAAGCGTGCAATGATCGTGGCGGCGGTCTCGGCGGCAGCTATGCTCTGGGTAAAGCGCTTTCCGGTGGGCAATTTCGGCGTTTTTGTTTTGGACGGGCTGCTTTATACGGCGGTGTTTGCAGGAGTGATCGTATTGCTCTACCGGCGCAGCGTGGAGTACACGGAGCTGAAGCAACGTGGGTTGGAAATCTTAAAAAGGAGAGCCGGATGAATACAGAAAAAAGCCCCCTGATCTCGATAATTGTACCGGTCTATAAGGTGGAAAAATATCTGCCCGCGTGTCTGGACAGCCTGCTGGCGCAGACCTACCGGAATTTTGAGCTGATCGTTGTAAACGATGGTTCGCCGGACAACTGCTGGCAGATCATGCAGCGCTATGCGGCGCAGGATGCCCGGGTGCGCATTTTCAACAAAGAAAACGGTGGAGTGTCCTCGGCGCGCAATTTTGGGCTGGATGTGGCAAGGGGCGAATATATCGGCTTTGTGGATTCCGACGACTTTGTGCTGCCGCAGTATCTGGAATGGCTGTACGATGCCTTGTGCAGTTGCGGCACCCGGATGTCCATGTGCCGCTACCGCAGCATACGGGAAAACGAGCCCCTGTGGACAGTGACGGAATGCCCGGCACCGCAGAGGATCACGGCGGAAAATTATTCGTGGATGCGGGAATGGAGCGGCGGGCACTGCTGGCGGATGCTGACCCACCGGGAGCTGCTGCGGGATATCCGTTTTGATCCGGCATTGCTTTATGGGGAGGATACCCTGTTTTTTGTGATGGAATTTCTCGAGGCTGGCAGTCTGGCGTTTTTGAACTGCCCGCTGTATGCCTATCTTGAACGACCAGATTCTGCCGTGCGGCAGAAGCCGAGCCTGCGCTTTTATACGGCGGCACTGGCATGGGAACGGGTCTGGCAGCTGGCAAAGGAGCAGCCGGACCCCTTCCGCAGTACTACGGATCAGCGCTGCATCATGTCCTGCGCCGAGGTATATTTCCGGCTGGTCAACCAGCCGGAGCGGGACCCGGAAAAGGAAAAAACACTGCTGGAGCTGGCTTCCACGCACCGCCGCGCTGCGTGGATGATCCCGTCGGAGCACAAAAGCCAGAAGCTGCAGGCGCTGATGGTGGGTTACTGCCCACATCTGGGCGCAAAGGTGTGGAAGCTGGTGCGTTGGGTGAAAGGTTTGAAAAACTGATTGACAAATCCCACAAAAAACGCTATATTCTTTTTATAAATGCGTTGAAAAAGAGTGTGCATCGTCTGGGACCGCACAGAGAGCCGGGGGCAGCTGAAAACCCGGCGGGATACCGGCGGGGCACTGTCACTTTGGAGCAGAAGCGGTGAGCTGAGCCGGTAAGCCGCTTTCGGGTCTGCCCTACGTTACAGGGGCATCAAGGGGCGCGGAGCTTTCCGCGCAATTTGGGTGGTACCGCGGTTATGTATTACAGCCGTCCCATGGAACGCTCCGTGGGGCGGCTTTTTGCGTCCCACTTCATCAAATTTTTGGGAGGACACTATGAAAGAGCTTGCAAAGCAGTACGATCCCAGTCAGGTGGAAGATCGTATCTACCAGTTCTGGCTGGATGGCGGCTACTTCCACACGAAGGCCGATCCGGACAAGAAACCCTACACCATCGTGATGCCGCCACCGAATGTTACCGGTCAGCTGCACATGGGACATGCGGTGGATAACACCATGCAGGATATCCTCATCCGCACCAAGCGGATGCAGGGCTATGCCGCCCTGTGGGTGCCCGGCACCGACCACGCCTCCATTGCTACCGAAGCCAAGGTGGTGGAGGCTATGCGCGCCGAGGGCCTGACCAAGGAGATGGTCGGACGCGATGGTTTTCTGGAGCGCGCATGGGCATGGAAAACCAAGTACGGCAACCGCATCGTCAGCCAGCTGAAAAAGCTGGGCAGCAGCTGCGACTGGGAGCGCGAGCGCTTTACCATGGACGAGGGCTGCTCTGAAGCTGTCAAGGAAGTGTTCGTGCGTTTGTACGACAAGGGCCTGATTTACCGCGGCAACCGCATGGTCAACTGGTGCCCCCACTGCAACACCTCCATTTCCGACGCCGAGGTGGAGTACGAGGAGAAGGACGGCAGCTTCTGGCACCTGCTGTACCCGGTCAAGGAGACCGGCGAGATGCTGGAACTGGCCACCACCCGCCCCGAGACCATGCTGGGCGATACCGCTGTGGCCATCAACGGTGAGGATCCCCGCTACGCCCATCTGCATGGCTGCCATGTGGTGCTGCCCCTGCTGAACAAGGAGATCCCCATTGTCTGCGATGAGCACGCCGATATGACCAAGGGTACCGGTGTCGTGAAGATCACCCCCGCCCACGACCCCAACGACTTTGAGGTGGGTCTGCGTCACGACCTGCCCATCGTGCGCGTGTTCACCTACGACGGCCACATGACCGGTGCTGCCGACAAGGCTGCCGCCGATGCCCTGTTTGCCGCCGGCAAGAACACCGTCAACGAGCCCCATGTGCTGGACTGCGGCAAGTACGCCGGCATGACCGCACTGGAAGCACGCAAGGCCATTCTGGCCGACCTGAAGGAGGGCGGTTTCCTGAAGGAGACCGAGCCCCTGAAGCACGAGGTGGGCACCTGCTACCGCTGCCACTCCACCATCGAGCCCATGATCTCCAAGCAGTGGTTCGTCAAGATGGAGCCGCTGGCAAAGCCCGCCATCGAGAGCGTGGAGAAGGGCGAGATCAAGTTTGTGCCTGAGCGCTTTACCAAGAACTATATGAACTGGATGAAGAACACCCGTGACTGGTGCATCAGCCGTCAGCTGTGGTGGGGTCACCAGATCCCGGCTTGGTACTGCGACGACTGCGGCGAGACCGTGGTGGCAAAGTCCGCTCCCTGCAGCTGCCCCAAGTGCGGCGGCACAAAGCTGACGCAGGACCCCGACACGCTGGATACCTGGTTCTCCTCTGCCCTGTGGCCCTTCAGCACGCTGGGCTGGCCGAACGAGGAAAGCGCCGACCTCAAGTATTTCTATCCCACCAACACCTTGGTCACCGGCTACGACATCATCGGTTTCTGGGTCAGCCGCATGATCTTCTCCGGTCTGGCTTACACCGGCAAGGCTCCATTTGACACGGTCTGCATCCACGGCATCGTCCGTGACAGTCAGGGCCGCAAGATGTCCAAGAGCCTTGGCAACGGCATCGACCCGTTGGAAGTCATTGCCCAGTACGGCGCAGACGCTCTGCGCTTTATGCTGGTGGATGGCTCCACCCCGGGCAACGATATGCGCTATATCGAAAAGAAGGTGGAGGCTGCCCGCAACTTTGCCAATAAGCTGTGGAACGCCACCCGCTTTGTGCTGATGAATCTGCCTGAGGACTTTGAGCCGGGCCTGCCCTGTGAAGAGCTGCTGGACATGAGCGACAAGTGGGTACTGACCAAGCTGAATCAGGTGGCCGGTGCCATGACCGATAATCTGGAGCACTACGAGATGGGTCTGGCTGCCGCCAAGATCAACAGCTTTATCTGGGACGTCTACTGCGACTGGTTCATCGAGATCGCAAAGCCCCGCCTGAACTCCGGCGATGCACAGCAGGCCGACACCGCCCGCCGTGTGCTGGTGTATGTGCTGGATAAGGCGCTCAAGCTGCTGCATCCCTTCATGCCCTTCATCACCGAGGAGCTGTATCAGGCTCTGCCCGGCTCTGCCGAAACCATCATGACCCAGGCATGGCCCACCTTTGACGCCGCTCACAACTGGGCAGCCGAGGAGGAAGCCTTTGAAAAGGTGATGGATTATATCAAGGCTGTGCGTACCATGCGCACTGAGATGAACGTGCACCCCGCTAAAAAGACCAGCATGATCATCGAAACTGCCGATGCCGCTCCTTTCCAGAACGCACAGGTCTATCTGGCTAAGTTCGCCTTTGCCACCGATGTGACCTTTACCGAAAAGTACGAGGGCAGCACCGACGGCATGGTACAGGTGTCCACCCATGCCGCCCGCGGCTTCATCCCCATGATGGAACTCATCGACCGTGAAAAGGAGCTGGCTCGTCTGAACAAGGAAAAGGCCAAGGCTGAAAAGGAAATGGCCATGTTCGGCAATCAGCTGAACAATCCCAAGTTCGTGGAGCGTGCCCCGGCGGCTCTGGTGGAGGAGATCCGCGCAAAGTTCGCCAAGAGTCAGGACAAGCTGACCAACATTGAGCAGAGCATCAAGGCTCTGGGTTAAAATAGTGGAATACAATAACAGAGAACGCACCTCGCTGTGGGTCATTGTGGGACGAGCGGCCTTTACCGCTGCGCTGATCGCCTGCATCTGGTTCATCTTTTCCAACTCCATGGCGGTGGCAACGGTCTCCACCGGCTCCAGCGGCCGGGTGCTGGCGTGGATGCGCATCATCCTGCGCCGCTTGGGGCAGCCGGGGCTGGCAGAGCATCTGACCATGCACATCGTGCGCAAGCTGGCACACTTTTGCGAGTATACGCTGGAGGGCTTTCTGCTCATGCTCTGTATGCGGGTGTACAGCCGTCACCCGCTGCGGCATATCACCGTGCCCATGCTGGGCGGTGTACTGACAGCGCTGACCGATGAGACCATTCAGCTCTTCTCGGAGGGACGCAGCAGTCAGGTCACCGATGTGTGGCTGGACTCTGCCGGTGTTCTGGCTGGCATTCTTGTTGCCATCGTGCTGCTGCTGGCCTGCGAGGGACTGTATTATCACATGAAAAGGAGACACGAATGACCATCCAACAGGCAAATCAGTATTTTGCAGCCCTGCCGGACGGCTTTGCCGACCCGAAAGAGCTGGGCGCACTGCTGCCCGCCTCGGTGCAGCAGGTGCAGTTCGTGGGTGTGGCAGGCACTGCCGGTAAAACGGCGGTGGCGCGTCTGCTGGCAGCCATCCTGCACGCGCAGGGGATCCGTGCCGGCGTCTACCATGCCGGGTGCGAGCCCCTTGCTGCCCGCATCCGGGTGGATGGCAAGCCGGTGGACGAGACACTGCTGTGCCGCGCCGCCGATGCCCTTGCTGCCCATGAGGAGCTGCCTTTGCAGGCGGCAGAGCTTGTCGCCGCTGCGTACTGCTTTGGCGAGGCCGGCTGCGCGCTGGCTGTGGTGGAGCTGCCGGACGCAGGGCTTGCTGCGGTGCTGCCCCAAATGCCGGTGTGCGCCGTCACAGCGGTGGGACCGGACGGCGTGAGCCGCTCGGTGGAACGTCTGGCTGCGCTGGCAGGCGGCGTGATGCGCAAGGACAGCATCTGCGTCACCGCGCCGGAGCAGCCCAAGGCGGTGCTCAGTGAACTGGTCGTGGCTGCGGGCAAGTGCGGCTGTGAGCTGGTAGTGCCCGACCCGGAGGATATCACCTTTCTGGAAGCAGAACAGTTTGCCAGCCGGGTGGACTACGGCGGCTATACGGTGCCGCTGGCCTTTCTGGGGCGTCACGCCGCGGGCAACGCCGCCATGGCGGTGGAGCTGGCACTGGCGCTCTGCCGCAAGGGGATGGATATCTCCGATGAGGCGATTCTGGATGGCATCGCTGCCGTGGACAACCGTTGCAGCATCCGGGTGCTTTCCCAGCGCCCGCTGGTCATTCTGGACGCCTGCCGCACCCCGCAGCAGGCTGCTGCGCTGCTGCGCGTGCTGAACATGGCTAAAGTGCGCCACATGAGCGCCATCATCGGCCTGACCGAGGAGGAGGACGCCGAAGCCTTCTTCTCCGCGCTGGAGACTGGCCTGAGTCCCGAGGAGCAGAAAAAGGATAAATCCACCATGCCCGGCATGAGCGAGAGCCCCTTTGATAAGGTGTATCTCGTCACGCCCGCCGGTGTGGAGGAGCAGCTGACCCGGCGTCTGACCGAGAAAGCCAAATATCACTTTGATGCCCAGCTCTGCACCAGTTTGGACGAGGCGGTGCAGCTGGCGCACGCCAACACCCGCCGTGGTCTGCTGGTCTGCGGCAGCGAAGCGGCAGCACTGGAAGCTGCCGAACTGCTGGCAAAGGCGTAAGCTACCGACAGCTTTTTCTAAAAAATAACCCGAAGATCCTGTACACTGAAGCTATGTGTACGGGATCTTTTTTATTTTGCAAAAAAGGAGATGGACAAGCAATGGCAACAGTGACCTTCAGCGCGGCAGGGGAGACCCTGTATGCCTATCTGGCGGGCGAGATCGACCACGATGCCGCCCAGAGCCTGCGGATGCAGCTGGACGATGCACTGGTCAGCCGCAGCCCTCGCACCTTGATCATAGACCTTGGCGGGGTGGGATTCATGGATTCCTCCGGCGTCGGGCTTATCCTTGGACGGCAGCGCTGCGCCCGCGTTCTGGGCACGAGCCTGCGGTTGCAGCACGCCCCCGCACAGCTTCAAAAAGTCCTGCGGCTGGCGGGCATCCCCTGTATGGAGAACATAGAAAAGGAGAATGCACAATGAAAGCAGAAAACAGTACCCGTATCCAGTTCGATTCCCTCAGCAGCAACGAGGCCTACGCCCGCGGCGTTACGGCAGCCTTTCTGGCGCGGTACGACCCCACTGTGCCCCAGCTTGCCGACCTGAAAACGGCAGTGTCCGAGGCGGTGACCAACTGCATCGTTCACGCCTACCCGGAGCGTATCGGGCCGGTGTGTATGACCATAGCGGTCTACCCCGACCGGGAAGTGCACATCACCATTACAGATAAGGGCATCGGCATCCCCAACGTGGAGCAGGCCATGCAGCCCTTGTTCACCACCGGCAACCCGGAGGAACGCTCCGGTCTAGGCTTTGCGGTAATGCAAAGCTTCATGGACAGGGTCAAGGTCACCTCAAAGCCCGGCAAGGGCACAAAGGTGCTGCTGGTCAAGCGTCTGTCCCGGCGGGAGCCTACATAAAAAGGAAAGGCGGTCCGGTATATGGTAACGGATAAGACCCGGCGGGAAGCATTCATCACGCAGAATCTGGGGCTGGTGCACGCCTGCGCAGGCAGATTCCGTGGGCGAGGCATGGAGTATGATGACCTGTACAGTGCAGGCTGCGTGGGGCTCATCAAAGCTTATGATAATTTTGACGAGAGCCGAGGCGTGTGCTTTTCTACCTATGCCGTGCCGGTGATCCTTGGTGAGATCAAAAAGCTGTTCCGGGATGGCGGTACGGTCAAGGTGAGCCGCTCCCTGAAGGAACTGGGAATGCGGGTGCAGGCGGCACGGGAACATACTATGAAACTATGCGGCACAGAGCCTACCTTGCAGCAGCTGGCAGAGCAGTTGGACGAACCAATAGAGAATGTGGCCCTTGCCATACAGGCCGCTAAACCCGCCATGAGCCTGACCCCGGAGGGCGGCGAGGATGGAGACCGGCAACTGGATATCCCAGTGGAATCCCCGGAGGAGGAACTGGCGGATCGAATCAGTCTGGCAGAGGTGATCGAAGCGCTGCCGGAGCAGGACAAGCAGCTGATCCGCCTGCGCTTTTATGGCAACCGCACCCAGAGCGAGACGGCAAAAGCATTGCATACTACACAGGTACAGATCTCCCGGCGGGAACGCAAGATCCTGATCCGACTGCGCACCCGGCTTTTGGAGGAATAAGGGAGGAAATGTCTATAAAAATGTAAAAAACTGGGCAAAAAGTCAAAAGAATGATTTTGGCGTAAAAATTGTAAAAAAGCGCTTGCTTTTTGAGGGATGCTGTGCTAAAATACATTACTGTCAGGCGGACGTCCGACAGAATGAAATACTTCAAAAACGACGTCAAACGGAGAGATTCGACAGAATCAAAAATGAATCTCAAAAATCTTTCAAAAAAGTGCTTGACAACTTATCACGAAAGTGATAGAATAACTAAGCTGTCAGCCGCTAAGGCTGAGGCGCACAGGACCTTGAAAATTGAACAATATCGAAAG
>OBRJ01000262.1_pt1 | contig 41109 bp, 37 predicted proteins | sample 1494831 | NCBI WGS metagenome assembly OBRJ01 (sample SAMEA3360658, study PRJEB22359) | human gut metagenome | biome: ENVO:urban biome; feature: ENVO:human-associated habitat; material: ENVO:feces | place: Bangladesh | collected 2011
AGCGAATGCAACTGTATTTGTTCATGGCAAATTCATGAAATCCAACGTATTTATCGCCAACGGTATGATTCACGAAATTTCCAACCGCACACCTCAGGCAGATTGTTCCGTTTATGATTTAAACGGCTGCTTTGTTTTTCCCGGTTTTATTGATGTTCATGTGCATCTGAGAGAGCCGGGCTTTTTTTATAAGGAGACCATCAAAAGCGGCAGTCTTGCGGCGGCACATGGCGGCTATACGGCGGTCTGCGCCATGCCGAACCTGAACCCTGTCCCTGATTGTCGGGAAAATCTGGAGGTGCAGCTAAAGGCAATCCGCGAAACCGCCTGCATTCAGGTTGTCCCCTACGGCACGATTACGGTAGGAGAAAAAGGCGAGGAATTGGCGGCGTATGACGAAATCGTCAACGATGTCTGCGCCTTTTCTGATGACGGGCGTGGTGTGCAAAATGATGAAATCATGCGTGAAGCAATGAAAAAAATCAGCACTTACAACAAAATTGTTGCCGCGCACTGCGAGGATAATTCCCTGCTTGCGGGCGGCTATATTCATAAGGGAGAATATGCGCAAGCACACGGGCATCGGGGTATCTGCTCCGAAAGCGAATGGAAGCAGATTGAGAGAGATTTGCAGCTGGTAAAGGAAACCGGCGTGAAATATCATGTCTGCCACATCTCTACAAAGGAAAGCGTGGCACTCATCCGCAAGGCAAGGGCAGAGGGTCTGGATGTGACCTGCGAAACCGCACCACATTATCTGACCATGAACGATTCCATGCTACAGGAGGACGGACGTTTTAAAATGAATCCCCCCATCCGCAGCGAGGAGGACAGAGAAGCACTGATTGCCGGTATTCTCGACGGCACGATTGGTATGATTGCGACAGACCACGCTCCCCACTCCGCAGAGGAAAAGAGCAGAGGTCTGGAAAAGAGCCTGATGGGTGTAGTCGGTCTGGAAACTGCCTTCCCTATTCTGTATACCAAGCTGGTGAAAACAGGCGTGCTTTCTCTGGAAAAGCTCATCGAGCTAATGCATACCAATCCCAGAAACCGCTTCTGTGTCGGTACACCTCTGGAAGAAGGACAGCCTGCCAGCCTGACGGTTTACGATTTGGATAAGGAATACACCATCAACCCTGATGACTTCCTGAGCATGGGCAGAGCAACACCCTTCGCAGGAGAAAAGGTTTTTGGTGCCTGCAGGCTGACAATGTATCACGGCAGCATTGCATGGAAGGATGAAACACTGTAAAATAGAAACAGATAGAAATAGCTATATAAATAGGTATAAACAGGTAAAAAGAACATGAGGAGGAACAAAACATTATGCCAAAGAGAACGGACTTAAAGAAAATTCTGATTATCGGCTCCGGCCCCATTGTCATCGGTCAGGCGGCAGAGTTTGACTACGCAGGCACACAGGCGTGTCTGGCTTTGAAGGAAGAGGGCTTTGAGGTTGTATTAGTCAATTCTAACCCCGCAACCATCATGACAGATACCACCATTGCGGATAAGGTTTATATGGAACCACTGACTCTGGAATATGTTGCAAAAATCCTGCGCTACGAAAGACCTGATGCCATTGTTCCCGGTATCGGCGGACAGACAGGTCTGAATCTGGCAATGCAGCTGGAAAAAAAGGGTATCCTGAAGGAGTGTCAGGTTGAGCTTCTGGGGACTCCCATCGATAGCATCGAACGCGCAGAGGATCGTGAGCTGTTCAAGGAAATGTGCCAGTCCATCGGTGAGCCCGTTATCCCCTCTCAGATTACTTATTCCGTAGAAGAAGCCATCGCAGCCGCAAATGAAATCGGTTATCCCGTTGTGCTGCGTCCTGCCTTCACACTGGGCGGCACAGGCGGCGGCTTTGCCAATAACGAAGCAGAGCTGGTAGAAATCATGAAGCATGCGCTGAAGCTTTCCCCTGTGCATCAGGTTCTGGTAGAAAAGAGCGTAAAGGGCTATAAGGAAATCGAATTCGAGGTTATGCGTGACGGTACCGACCATGCCATCACCATCTGCGGTATGGAAAACATCGACCCCGTTGGTGTGCATACAGGCGACTCCATCGTTGTAGCACCCATCCTCACCCTGAATGATCATGATTTTACCATGCTGCGTGATTCTGCGCTGAAAATCATCAAGGAATTGAAAATCGAAGGCGGCTGCAATGTGCAGTTCGCACTGAACCCCAACTCCTCCGAATATTACTTAATCGAGGTAAACCCCCGCGTTTCCCGTTCCTCCGCACTGGCTTCCAAGGCAAGCGGCTACCCTATCGCAAGAGTTACCGCAAAAATTGCTGTCGGCATGACATTGGATGAAATCAAGCTGGGCGAAACAACCGCAAACTACGAGCCTGCACTGGATTATATCGTAGCAAAAATGCCCCGCTTCCCCTTCGATAAATTTGCAACTGCCGCAAATACGCTTTCCACACAGATGAAGGCAACCGGCGAGGTTATGGGCATCGGCCGCACGTTGGAGGAATGTCTGCTGAAATCCATTCGTTCCTTGGAAATCGGCGTTTGCCATCTGTATATGCCGAAATTCGATACCATGTCGAACGAGGATATGCTGAGCTATATTGCAACAAGCCCCGATGACCGCATTTATGCCATCGCACAGCTGATTCGCAACGGCGTTTCTCTGCATGAAATCTTCAAGGCAACCATGATTACGGAATATTTCCTGGAATCCTTCAAGAAGATTGTCGATTACGAAACCACTCTGGCAGAAAATGTCGGCAACAAGGAAATTCTGACAGCGGCAAAGAAAATGGGCTTTTCCGACCAGTATATCGCAAAGCTGTGGAAGCAGGATGAGGTTGCGGTTTATAGCCTGAGAAAGGAAATGAACCTGTTCCCCGTTTATAAAATGATTGAAACAAGCGGCTGCGGCGGCTACATCCCCTACTTCTACTCCACCTATGAGAAGGAAAACGATTCCCGCATCAGCGATAAGAAGAAGATTATCGTGCTTGGCTCCGGTCCCATCCGTATCGGGCAGGGTGTCGAATTCGACTACTCCACTGTACACGCAGTAACCACCATCAAGAAGTTCGGCTATGAATCCATCATCATCAACAACAACCCCGAAACCGTTTCCACAGACTACACCACAAGTGATAAGCTGTACTTTGAACCTCTGACGGTTGAGGATGTTATGAACGTGGTTGAGCTGGAGCAGCCTCTGGGTGTGATTGCATCCCTCGGCGGGCAGACTGCCATCAACCTTGCAGAGCCTCTGATGAAACGCGGCGTAACCATCATCGGTACAGATGTTGCGGCAATCGAAAAGGCAGAAAACAGAGACTCCTTTGAGCATATCATGAATCAGCTTGGCATCCCTCAGCCCAAGGGACAGGCTGTTACAAATATCGAGGCAGGCGTAAAGGCTGCGGCAGAAATCGGCTATCCTGTTCTGGTGCGCCCCTCCTATGTTCTGGGCGGACGTGCCATGCAGATTGTTGCGGATGAAAATCAGCTGAGAACCTATCTGAAAACAGCTGTAGCGATTAACGAGGATCAGCCTGTTCTGGTTGATAAATATATTCAGGGTAAGGAATTGGAGGTAGACGCTGTTTGTGACGGCTACGATGTATTCGTACCCGGCATCATGGAGCATGTAGAGCGTACCGGTGTTCACTCCGGCGACTCCATCTCCGTATACCCTACCTTCTCCGTATCCAATACGGCAAAGGGCAAAATTCTGGAATACACCAAAAAGCTGGGTCTTGGCATTGGCATCATCGGTCTGTTCAATATCCAGTTCATCGTGGATAAGGAGGATAACGTATATGTGATCGAGGTAAACCCTCGTTCCTCCAGAACGGTTCCCTTCCTTTCCAAGGCAACCGGCTATTCTCTGGCGGATATCGCAACACTGGTTATCCTTGGCAAAACACTGAAGGAACAGGGCATCTTCGGTCTGTATCCCGATGAAAAGCAGAGATGGTATGTAAAGGTTCCCGCCTTCTCCTTCTCCAAGCTGCACGGCATGGATACCTACCTCTCCCCCGAAATGAAATCCACAGGGGAGGCCATCGGCTATGATAATAAGCTGAACAGAGCGCTGTATAAGGCTTTGCAGGCATCCGGCATGAATATCCAGAATTATGGTACGGTTCTGGCAACCATTGCGGATAAGGACAAGGAAGAAGCACTGCCCCTGATTCGCCGTTTCTATGAGCTGGGCTTCAATATTGAAGCAACAAAGGGTACCGCCGATTTCCTGAAGGAACACGGCATTCGTACCAGAACCAGAAAGAAACTGTCCGACGGCAGTGAGGAAATTTTCGATTCCATCCGTCAGGGCTATGTAAGCTATGTTATCAACACAAGAGATATTCATTCTGCGGCAAGCAACAGCGATGGGCAGGAAATCCGCCAGTGTGCCGTTGAAAATAATGTAACTATTTTCACAGCACTGGATACCGTTCGCGTACTTTTGGATGTTCTGGAAGAAACCACTCTGGGTATTTCCACGATTGATGCGTAAGGAGGTTCTCTCTTGAAACAATCTGTTTTTACAATACAAAGCAACGAAAGGCTGACCGAAAGCGTATGCAAAATGGTTCTGGCAGGGGATACCTCTGCCATTACCGCCGCAGGTCAGTTTGTGAATATTCAATTAAAGGGCTTTTTTCTGCGCCGCCCCATTTCCGTCTGCGATTATGACGAAAATACACTGACGATTCTTTATAAAATCGTCGGCAAAGGCACAGAGGCCATGAGCAAAATGAAAGCCCCCCATAAGCTGGACATTCTGACAGGCTTAGGCAATGGCTACGATACCTCCAAGAGCGGAGACAAGCCCCTGTTGATTGGCGGCGGCGTAGGCGTTCCCCCGATGTATCGTCTGGCGAAAAATCTGCTTGCGGAGGGGAAAAAGCCCATCGTCATTCTCGGCTTTAATACAAAGGACGAAATTTTTTACGCCGAGGAATTTGAAAAGCTGGGTGTAGAGGTGCATATCGCAACGGCGGACGGCTCTGTCGGCACAAAGGGCTTTGTTACGGATGTGGTAAAAACCATTCCCGATTACACCTATTTCTATACCTGTGGCCCCGAACCAATGCTGAAAGCCCTTTCCGCTGCCACCAAAACAAGCGGTCAGCTCAGCTTTGAGGAACGCATGGGCTGCGGCTTTGGTGCCTGCATGGGCTGCTCCTGCAAGACAAAATACGGCAATAAGCGCATCTGCAAGGATGGCCCCGTTCTGGTAAAGGAGGAAATTATATGGTAAACACAAAGGTGACACTCAGCGGCATCACGCTGGATAACCCCGTCATTCCTGCCAGCGGTACCTTCGGCTACGGCTATGAATTTGCAGAACTTTATGATATCAATATTCTCGGTTCCTTCTCTTTTAAGGGAACAACAAGGGAGCCGCGCTTTGGCAACCCCACCCCCCGTATCGCAGAATGTACCGCAGGAATGATTAACTCTGTCGGTCTGCAGAACCCCGGTGTAGAGAAGGTTATTTCCGAGGAACTGCCTAAGCTGAAAAAATGCTTTCATAAGCCTGTCATTGCCAATGTCAGCGGCTTTTCCATCGAAGAATACGCAGAAACCTGTGCTTTATTAGATAAGGAACCGCAGGTCGGGATTCTGGAGGTCAATGTATCCTGCCCGAATGTGCATCATGGCGGTATGAGCTTTGGCACAGACCCTGCGGCGGCGGCAGCTGTTACTAAGGCAGTCAAGGCAGTTACCACAAAGCCGGTCTATATCAAGCTGACCCCTAACGTAACCGATATTGTTTCCATTGCAAAAGCGTGCGAGGAAGCTGGTGCAGACGGGATTGCCCTCATCAATACCATGATGGGCATGCGGATTGATCTGAAAACGAAAAAGCCTGTTATTGCCAATAAAATGGGCGGCTTTTCCGGCAGTGCGATCTTCCCCATTGCTGTTCGCATGGTTTATCAGGTGGCTGAGGCAGTCAATATTCCCGTGATTGGCATGGGCGGCGTTTCCTCTGCGGAGGATGTCATTGAAATGATGCTTGCCGGTGCAACTGCCGTGGAAATCGGTGCAGCCAATTTGGTTGACCCCTTCATTTGCAAAAAAATCATTGAGGATTTGCCTCGTGTTATGGAAAAATACAATATCAAGGATTTAAACGACATCATTGGAGGTGCCCATAAATGAGTAAGGATGTAATCATTGCCTGCGATTTTAACAGCAAGGCAGATTTGATGACATTTTTAGATAAATTTGAAAACGAAGACAGAAAGCCTTTCTTAAAGGTCGGCATGGAGCTGTTCTATGCGGAAGGGCCTGCCATCGTAAAGGAAATCAAGGCAAGAGGACATAAGATTTTCTTGGATCTCAAGCTGCATGATATCCCCAATACCGTAAAAAAAGCCATGGCGGTTCTCTCTGCTCTGGATGTAGATATCTGCAACCTGCATGCGGCAGGTACAGCGGCAATGATGGAAGCGGCTCTGGAAGGCTTGACAAGAGCGGACGGCACACGCCCCCTGCTCATTGCCGTTACACAGCTGACCTCTACCAGCGAGGAACGGATGCAGAAGGATCTTCTAATTGACCGTCCTCTGGATGAGGTTGTTATGCACTATGCAAAAAATGCGAAGGATGCCGGTCTGGATGGCGTTGTCTGCTCCCCTCTGGAGGCAGGCAAGGTAAAAGCAGTCTGTGGCGATGCCTTCCTTACCGTAACCCCCGGCGTACGCTTTGCCGATGGCGAGGTGGGCGATCAGGTGCGTGTAACGACACCTGCAAAGGCAAGAGAGCTTGGCTCTGATTACATCGTGGTCGGCAGACCTATCACGCAGGCGGCTGACCCCGTTCAGGCATATCACAGATGTATTCGCGAATTTTTAGGAGGAGAAGTAGAATGAATATCAAAGAACAGATTGCAAAAGACCTGCTGTCCATTGGTGCAGTTTTCCTGCGTCCCGAAGACCCCTTCACATGGGCAAGCGGCATCAAAAGCCCCATTTACTGCGATAACAGACTGACACTGACCTCTGTAGAGGTAAGAAATCATGTAGAAAATGCTCTGGCAGAAACCATCAAAAGAGAATACCCTGATGCCGAGGTGCTGATGGGCACCTCCACTGCTGGCATTGCACATGCTGCCATCACAGCACACCTGCTTGACCTGCCCATGGGATATGTTCGCTCCGGCGCAAAGGATCATGGCAGACACAACCAGATTGAAGGCAGACTGGAAAAGGGACAGAAGGTTGTTGTTGTGGAAGACCTGATTTCCACCGCAGGCAGTTGCATTGAGGTTGTAAACGTGCTGCGCGAAGCAGGTGCAGAGGTTCTGGGTGTTGTCAGCATCTTCACCTATGGTCTGCAGAAGGGTCTGGACAGACTGGCAGAAGCAAATGTAAAAAATGTAAGCCTTTCCAATTTTGATGCTGTGGCAGAGGTTGCCGCAAAGAAAGGCTATATCAAGGAATCCGACATCGCACGTCTGTTGAAATTCCGCAGTAACCCGAACGATGAAAGCTGGAGGGAGATGTAAGCATGAGAAGCCTCATTGATATTGTAGACCTGACGGTAGAAGAAATCGATGATTTGATTGCCACTGCCAATGATATCATTGCAAATCCAGATAAATATGCAGAAAAGTGCCACCGCAAAAAACTGGCGACGCTCTTTTTTGAGCCTTCCACCCGTACACGTCTGAGCTTTGAAGCGGCTATGCTGGAGCTTGGCGGCAGTGTGATTGGCTTCTCCGGTGCAAGCAACAGCTCCGCCTCCAAGGGCGAAAGCGTTTCCGATACGGTGCGTGTGGTTGGCTGCTATGCCGATATCATCGCCATGCGCCACCCCAAAGAAGGCGCACCTATGATTGCATCCATGCGCTCTCCGGTACCTATCATCAATGCCGGGGACGGCGGACATAACCACCCCACCCAGACCCTGGCTGACCTCTTGACGATTCAGCGGGAAAAGGGCTCCTTTGAAAACCTGACCATCGGGATGTGTGGTGACCTGAAATTCGGCAGAACCGTACATTCTCTGATTCATGCCATGCGCCGTTATAAAGGTGTGAAATTCATCCTGATTTCCCCTGAGGAGCTGAAGGTTCCGGAATACATCATTCAGGAATTAGACCGTGAGGGCATCCCCTATGAGGAAACCACAAGCCTTGAGGATGCAATGCCCTCTCTGGATATTCTCTATATGACAAGGGTACAGCAGGAACGCTTCTTCAACGAAGCGGACTATGTCCGTTTGAAGGACAGCTATATTCTGAATCCGGATAAACTGGCAACCGCAAAAAAGGATCTCTGCATCATGCACCCCCTGCCCCGTGTCAATGAAATTTCCGTTGCAGTGGATGATGACCCCAGAGCCTGCTATTTCAAGCAGGTGCTGAACGGCAAATATATTCGCATGGCTTTGATTCTGAAATTACTGGAGGTGGCGTAACATGATGAAGGTAACCGCAGTCAGCAACGGGGTGGTCATTGACCATATCACCGCAGGCAAATGTATGAAGCTGTATCAATTTCTGGATTTAGACCACGTTGATGCAACCATTGCGCTGATTAAAAATGCGCCCAGCCAGAAAATGGGCAAAAAGGATATCATTAAAATTGATACCGAGCTGGAACTGGATTTGGATGCTTTGGGCTATATTGACCCCAACGTAACCATCAATATCGTAAAGGACGGCGTTTGTGTGAAAAAGATGCATCCGCAGCTGCCTGAACGGCTGACAAATATCATCCAGTGCAAAAACCCCCGCTGCATCACATCTGTGGAGCAGGAAATTCCCCATATCTTCAAGCTGACAAACAGGGAAAAGGGCGAATATCGCTGCATCTACTGCGAATCCAAGGCAAAAAATTAACCTAAGTCGAAATCAGGATTTCGACTTGTTTAAAAAAGGGTATCGACACAGTCGATACCCTTTTTCTCATTCTTCTATTTTATTCTGTTCCTTTTGCAGCTTATTCCGCTGAAGCCCATAAATCACCAATAAAATAATCCCCAGAAATCGACCGCCTCTGCCGAGCAGCAGAAAAACAATCGGCAGAATCATTCCCTTCCACCATTCCTCTTTTTGGGCAAGCCGCCATTCTAGATAGCAGATTGCAGCATAAATCAGAAGCATCACCAAAATAATTGCACATACATAAAGTGTACCGGACATCCGAAATGCATCTAACGTACTCATAAAAATCCCCCTTTCTGCCTTTCCTATCTCAAACATACCATAGTTTCCACAAAAAAGCAATCCTTTCCCCGTTTTCTTTATGATACATTCCCCTTTTCCTGCATAAACTGTTATGAAAAACCTATAGGGAGCGTTTCCATGCAGAATCCGTATGTAAAATATCTGAAGACAAAAAACGGCTACTTTTATCTTTTTTATTATGAACACGGCAATATTTTCTGTCGCAGCTTTTCCCATGACGGCTGGACAGTGCCACAGAAAATTGCAGAAAAAGCCTCTCCTGTTTTTTCCGTCTGCCAATATGAAGCCATCACCTATCTGCTATATTCCGGCGGCGAAGGACAGCTTTATCTGGCATCCTCTGCCGATTTTACCAACTGGGAGCACCGCCCCCTGCGAAACGGCACCTCCCCCACCGACCGCACAAGGTTTTTCCTTCTGCCAAGCAAGGAGGCCTTCCATATTATTTACCACCTGCCGACAGAAGCAACCGGCGTGGATTCCCTTGTTTACAGCGTCTTTCGCAATGGGCAATGGGAAAAGCCCTATCAGATTGACCGCTTCCTGCCGTTGAAGCAAACACCCTTCCTCGCCAGACGGCTGAGTGATGCACATATCATCTTGTATTACCGTACCGGCAGAAACGTCCTCAGCGCAAGAGAAATGCTCTTGACCCCCTATACCATCGGCAGTGTCACGCCGCTGATTCAGACCCCCGCTCCCTGCACCGACCTCTCCATCATCAACGATACCGAAAGAATCCATATTCTCTATATTGTCCGCAATATGTTCCGCACGCAGGTGGTCTATCAATATAAGCATACCGCCGCCATCAGCACGCCGCGCATCCTCTGGGAGGATACGAACTGCGAAAACTGCCTTGCCTATCAGGAAAACGGCAGACTGATTCTCATGTGGACGGCAAACGGACAGCCATTTCGCTGTATTTCCGAAAACGGCGGTGCCTCCTTCGGCGCGGTGGAGCGTTATATGGAAAAATTCCCTGCCTACTGCATAAAAGGCGAGCTGCTCGGCGCAAATGACGCAGCACTGAACGCGGCGGAATGCTATGGCAACGGACAGCATGGCTTTCTGCCTGCGGTGTTTGCCCCCTCTCCCCTGCCCGAAGCACCAAAGGCGGCAAAGCAGGCGGAGGAAAATGACTATTCCAAGGCGTACACCGCGTTGCAGGCATCCCATAAAAAGCAGATGGAGGAATTTTCCGTTCTTCTGGAGCAAAGAAGTGATGAAATTGCCGCTGTCAATGCCCGTTGGAAGGCACAGCTTGAAAAAATGGAGCAGGAGCTTTCCTCTCTCCGCGTGGAAAATGCGCAGCTGCGGCAATCCTCCCTTCCGGAACAAGCCGAGAAGGAATCCTGATTTTTTGCATACAAAAAGCCCTCCCTACGTTTTTTCGTAGTCGAAGGCTTTTTTTGTCTTTCTTATTCGGGTGCCGTTTCGTCCTGCTGTACCCTTCTCTGAATTTCTCCTGCAAAATCCGCTACTGCAAAGGCATCGGTGCAGAAGGTATCAGAATCCGTAATCACTGCGCCGACCCTTGCCATATCCTCCATATTCACGCGCTGAATCTCCGCCGTATTGGAGGAACAGCAATCCTCAATGATGAGAATGTTATAATCCAGAGAAAGCCCATCATAGCAGGAGGTACGGATGCAGTTCGGGGTGGTTGTTCCTGTCAGAATCACGGTTTTCACGCCCAGACGGCGCAGAATCAAATCCAGCTCTGTCTTGAAAAAAGCGGAAAAACGAGGCTTTATAATTGTATAATCCCCCTTCTGCGGCGTAAATTCCGCAGGCACCTCGATAGATAACGCGCCCGTGCTGTTGGGCGCAAGGTAACGATTGCCGCCAAGCCAGCTGTCATAGCGTGTAAATTCCACATCACTGCCGTTTCTGCGATAAATGCGGTTCACGAAGAATACCGGAATCCCTCTTTCTCTCGCCTTGCGAATCACCCTGCCGCAGGCAGGCACGCTTTTTGCCGCCTCCTGAATACACAGGGGAGATCCCTTGCTGATAAATGCATTCTCCATATCAATCACAACCAGAGCTGTTGTTTTCCAATCCATATTTATTTCTCCTCTCACATTGTCCTTTCAGAAATACTACCATATTTTTCTCTCTGCGGCTACCCCTTCTTTTTTCTGAGAAATGCACCATTTGTCCCCTTTGCAATATATTGAAAGTATCAAACTCTGCAAAGGAGGTCCGTTCCATGAACCCCATTGTTTCTCTGGAGGATGTCAGCCTCCGCTACCACAGTATCGGCGGAGAAACCTCTGCTGTGTCTCATCTGAGCCTTTCCGTCCAAGCGGGCGAATTTATATCCATTGTCGGGCCTTCGGGCTGCGGCAAATCCACGATTCTTTCCATGCTGGCAGGACAGCTTGCCCCTTCCGAAGGGAGTATTTACATCGGCGGCACGATTGGCTATATGCTCCAGAAGGATTATCTCCTGCAATGGCGGAACATTCGTTCCAATGCCCTGCTCGGCTTGGAAATCCAGAAGAAGCTGACCCCCGAAAACGTCGCCTATGTTGATACCCTGCTTGCGCAATATGGTCTCGGTGATTTTAAAAACAGCCTGCCCAACCAGCTTTCAGGCGGCATGCGTCAACGTGCGGCACTCATCCGCACACTTGCTGTCCGTCCCGATATTCTCCTTCTGGATGAGCCGTTTTCCGCGCTGGATTATCAGACAAGGCTTTCCGTTTCGGATGAAATCGGCACGATTATCCGCGAGGAAGGAAAAACCGCCATCCTCGTCACGCATGATATTTCCGAAGCCATCAGTCTTTCCGACCGCGTGGTGGTGCTCTCCAAGCGTCCTGCACACCTGAAAAAAATCTTCCCTATTCAGTTCTCCACCGAAAACCATACCCCCATGCAGGCAAGAGAAGCCCCTGAATTCAAGGATTATTTCAATGCCATCTGGAAGGAGTTGGATGTTCATGTCTCATGAAAAAGAACACATTTCCAAGGAGCAGACGGCGTATCTGCGCCGCACACAAAAAAGAAAAGCCGCTGTCTGGCTTTTGCAGGCGCTTTTACTTGTTCTGTTTTTCCTTCTTTGGGAAATTGCCGCAGACTGCGGTTGGATTGACCCCTTCCTTTTCAGCCAGCCGACAGAATTATTCGCAACAGCCGTTAAAATGATTCGGGACGGCTCTCTTTTCCTGCATATCGGCACAACGCTCCGAGAAACGGTAATCGGCTTTCTTCTGGGGACAATTCTCGGCACGCTGACGGCAGTGCTGCTCTGGTGGAATCGCTTCATTTCCGATGTAGCGGAGCCATATCTCGTGGTTCTCAATTCTCTGCCGAAAACAGCACTTGCCCCCATCATCATCGTCTGGTTCGGGAATAATCAATCCTCTATCATCATTGTTGCCCTGCTCACCTCGATTGTAGTGACGATTCTTTCCGTACTGAATGGCTTCTTGCAGGTGGATGAGGACCAGATTAAGCTGATTCGCATTTTCGGCGGCACAAAACGGCAGGTACTCACAAAGGTCGTTTTCCCTGCGAATATTCCCTGCATCCTCAATGCGCTGAAAATCAATGTCGGGCTTTCCTTTGTCGGGGTCATCGTCGGAGAATTTCTCGTCGCACAGGATGGTCTGGGCTTTTTGATTGTCTATTCCTCGCAGACCTTCGCCATGCGCGTAGTGCTGCTTTCGGTTGTCATTCTGGCAATCCTCTCCGCCCTGATGTATCGTGCCATTTCCCTTCTGGAAAAACAGTTTCACAAATGGCAGGGATAAAAAATGGTGTGTTCCGATAAGAAACCTTGCATACGGAAATGCTGAAAGCTACGGCTACTGCATCAGCCTCCTCTGGCAGCCTAAGCCAAAGGATGCCTGTGGGAACCCTCCATGTATCCGCAGTGCTTCCGCTATTTCATTTTCCTCCTGTTTTCTGATCGGGACACACCTAAACATACTTCTTATTTTCTTTTTATTTTATACGCCCTGCAAGGGGCAATCTGCCTTTTCGCAATAGCGTTCCAAAACAGCAATCAATTCTTCCCACACCAGCGGCTTCGGCAAATATGCCGTCATGCCTGCCGCTTTGATTTTTTCGATATCTCCCGAAGAAATACTTGCCGTTACCGCAAAAATCGGAATCCGTTCGGCATCCGGTCGATTCAGACTACGGATACATCTGGTCGCAGTCAGCCCATCCATCTCCGGCATCATTACATCCATCAGAATCATATCAAAGCTGTTTTCGGGCGCATTTTTAAAAAGCTCCAATGCATCTTTTCCATTTTCCGCCTTGGTGACAACCGCACCTGCCTCTGTCAGTATATATTCCGCAATTTCAAGATTCAGCGTATTATCATCTGCCAAAAGAATATTTACACCGGAAAGACTTGCTAATTTCTTCTGCTGCGCTGCCTCCTTCGGCTTTTCAAATGGCAGCTCCAGTGTAAAAGTGGAACCCTTATGCAGTTGGCTTTCCGCCGTGATGGTTCCGCCCATGCGGTCAACCAGACCCTTTACGATTGCCATGCCCAAGCCGCTGCCCTGATATTTTGTGCGCGCACTTTCCTTTTCCTGCGTAAAAGGCTCAAATAGCAGTGTATCAATGAATTCCTGCGACATTCCCTCACCGGTATCGCTGATTTTGATTTGTAGAACCACCTGCGTCTCTGTTTCGCGCAGAAGCGTAATTTGGGTCGCAACCAAGCCGCCTGCCTGCGTATAGCGAATGGCATTGGTGTAAAGATTGAAAAGGATTTTCTTGATATGATAGGGGCTGCCAATCAGCTCCTGCTCACATGCCGCCTGCACCTGAAAGGAGAACTCCAGACCGTTATCCGGAAAAAGATTTTTGCTGTTTTCCATCGTTTCTCTGCAAAGCAACGCAAGCCGAAACGGAATCCGCTCCATCTGTATATTACCGGACTGCATCTCATTCATATCCAGCACATTATTCGCAAGAGAAAGCAGTGCCGATGCAGATTTCTCTATCTTTTCTACATTTTCCAGCACCTTTGCAGTATCCGCAGGATTGCTCTCGATGATGTGTGCCATTCCCAGAATCCCATTGATGGGCGTACGGATATCATGCGACATATTGTGCAGAATCTGCGCGCGTGCTGCCGCAATCTTCCCTTCTGCCTCCAGCTTGGAAATCTCCCGCATCGCATTTTTATTTCTCTGCTGTAAATGTCCGATAACAGAGATATTGGCAATCAAGCCTAACAGAACAATGATTAGCTTATCTCTGTTGATTGGTTCAAAATAAATCCAACTATGGTCTATGGAAAAAAAGAACATAGAATAAAGCAAGGTCAGGATGCCGCACAGCGTCCCCACAAGATAGCCACACTGCACCAGAACCGCCGATAAAAACACAAATAATATAATATTAGGATTGGGAACGTTGAACCTATACACAACTGCACACAGCAAAAGCTGTATTGCGCACAATAATGCACATTCCCTCCCCCTGCTTAAGCTCTTTTTCATCTTCATTACCCCTTTTTAAAATGTAAAAAGCTGTTCGCACAGGATTTTATTTTAATCTCTGTTACTCACAATTTGTACCACAATATAGTACAATTATACTGGTTTTTTGCACAATTTTCCAGTATAAATTGTTCTTTTTTTAAGACATTATCGCTATTTGGCTGATTATTAAAAAGTTTTAATCATTAGACTGCAAAGAAAGCTTCCCCTCCTGCCAAACGCCGTAAACCTCCTCCAAAAGCGTAAACGACTGTGCGCCGCGGAAGATTTCCGTCATTTTCTTTTCAAAGCTATCCGCTGCATCTGTTTCCACCAGAACGATAAATTCCACCTGCTCAGTATAAATCGTATCAAACAGCTCATGCCCATCCTGCAGAATTTCATACTGCACCTTTCCCGAATCGGGATATGCTGCCAGAACGGAATATTTCCGATACAAAACCAGCTCCGCAATCCCTGCCGCAAGCAGCCCCTCCTTCGCAGAATGGCCATACGCACGCACCAGACCGCCTGTTCCCAGAAGTGTGCCGCCAAAATAACGCGTCACGACAATCGCCGTATCCTTGACATCCTCCCCCTTCAGCACACTTAATACAGGCATCCCCGCTGTCCCCTGCGGTTCGCCGTCGTCACTGAAACGCTGTAATTCGTTTCTCTCCCCAATCTGATATGCAAACACATTATGCGTCGCATTCCAGTATTTCTTTTTCATCTCCTCAATGAACGCCTTTGCTTCCTCCTCGGTTTTCACAGGGCGCACCGTTGCGATAAAGCGTGATTTCTTCTCCACAATCTCTGCCTCCGCCTGCGCCAGTATGGTTTTATATTTTTTCAGCATAAAGTCACCTTTTTTTTCTGTTAATTTTTTCTTTTATTTTAACATATTTCCCTGTCCGCACTCAAGTCCGCTTTTGTATGGAATTTTGTTTTTCTGTCCATCCTAAGTCTATCGAAAGGAGAGGATATCATGTTCGGACGAGAATACAGAGATTTGGCAGATTTGCTGTTAAACAACGAGCGTGCAAAGCATTTTTACAAAAGCCTGCCGCAGGATATACAGCAGATACTCACCGAAAACGGCAGTGAAATCCGCACCATGAGTGCCCTGCGGCATTTTGCCAAAACTGCGCCGAAAACAGACGATTAACGAAAAAAGCGGCTGACCGAGGAGACCTCGGCTTGCCGCTTTTTTCTTGGTTTTTGGAAAATTATTTTTTATCAAAGCCCATCAGCTTTGCGCAGTTGTTATAGAAAACATCCTTTATCTGTTCCTCTGTCAAGCCGCTTGTCATAACCTTCATGGCTTCGACTGCCGCAGGATGATAGGGTGCATCCGTGCCGAACATAATACGGTCAGCGCCAACCTCCTCATACGCCTCTCTGATTTTAGAGGGCATCGGCATGCCGCTCATTTCCAGATACAGATTGGGATAACGCTTTGCCATTTTCAGGGTAGCATCAATATATACCCCATGTCCATGCCCCATGTGAATCATGACAAGCTTCACATCGGGATGACGTTCTGCCAAAAGCGCAATGCTCCAGGGCAGAGAATAAGGAGGGTGTCCACAGTGCATGAAAACAGGAATATTCAAATCCTTTGCCGCCTCCATGATGGGGTCCATCAGCTCTGCATCTGCAACATAGGCATGCTTCAGAGGATTTGCCTTAATGCCCTTGAAGCCCTTATTCTGCACATAATCGTAAATCATATCTACCGCCTTCTGCCCGTCATAGGGGTTAGGATATACCATCCCCACAAAGCGGTCGGGGTATTTCTCTACTGCATCCAGACAGATTTCATTCGGTTCAGAGCAAAGCAGTGTTTTTTCGATATTGAATTCATCCATCTGTGCAATCAGCTGCTCTGCGTTAATGGAAAGCTTTGCCCAGCCGCCGAATTCACCGATATGTGCGTGTGCGTCTATTTTTTTAAATTCCTTTACATCCATTTTTTACATCTCCCTTAATTTCTGCATAATGCCTGCTTTATTGAACAATACCACCAGAACTGTCGCCAGAACAACGCCTGTAATTGTCTGCGAAGTCAGCCCCGGTACACCGCCGATGGCATACGCCCAATCGAACAGGAAAACCTTAAACACGGTATACAGAATAATCTGTACAATACCGCCCACGATGGAGCCGATCAGCCAGTTTCCTTTTCTGTTTGGCATGATTTTATCAATAAACAACCCCATGACCGTTGCCATGATGTACTTAATGATAAATGTCGGGATAACCCAGTGCATGTAGCCGCCCAGAAGGTCGGACAGCGCTGCGCCGATGCCCCCTGCCAACGCACCCTTTCTGGTACCCAGAATCAGAACGCTCAGGAAAATCATACAGTCCCCCATGTGGGAATAGCCATGCAAAGAAGGAATCTTTACGGTATAAATCCCGATGAAGGTAATCGTTGCCATCATTGCTGTTTTTGTAATGTCTTTGACTGAATAGGTACTGCTGTTCATTTTACTTCCTCTCTTTCTTAACCCTTTCACCTTTTCTTTTGTGAAATCTCTCTGAATTGCTTACAATTCTATCATGGAAAGATACGGTATCCAATCCCTCAGGCATAACATTCCAGAATTGTATGGGTATAATTATACAGAATGTATCGGTGCAATTTTGAATTCACTACACAATCGACTATCTTTTTTCTGTTCGTTATGTTATGCAATCTGTAAAATAATTGCATATACTTAGAACCGAAAAATGCCCCCCGCATCACTCTATTGTGACACGGAGGGCACCCTCTTCACGAAACAATCATGGTTTCTATTCTTATTTTCTTTTACAGAACAACGTAGTTCCCATTTTCATCCACATCCACGGTCAGCGTTGTGCCGGGCTCTACCTCGTCGGCAATAATCTTTCTTGCCAGCAGGGTTTCCACATGACGCTGTACCAGACGCTTCAGTGGTCTTGCACCAAAGGCAGGGTCATAGCCCGTTTCAATGATGTAGTTCTTTGCACGCTCTGTCAGCTCGCATTTCAGCTGCTTATCTGCCAGTCTACCATTCAGATCCTTCATAATCAGATCAATGATATGGGTGATGTTATCCTTTGTCAGCGGTTTATAGAATACAATTTCATCCAGACGGTTCAAAAATTCGGGACGGAAGGACTGCTTCAGCAATGCTTCTACTGCCGCTCTTGCGTCCGCTGTAATCTCGCCGTTGGCATCAATGCCATCCAGCAGATAAGAGGAGCCAAGGTTAGAGGTCAGGATGATAACGGTATTCTTGAAGTCCACCGTTCTGCCCTGCGAATCTGTGATTCTGCCGTCATCCAATACCTGCAGCAGGATATTGAATACATCGGGATGGGCTTTTTCTACCTCATCGAACAGGATAACGGAATAAGGTTTCCGACGAACAGCCTCGGTCAGCTGACCGCCTTCCTCATAGCCGACATACCCGGGAGGCGCACCAATCAGACGAGACACGCTAAATTTTTCCATGTATTCGGTCATATCAATACGAACCATGTTCTTTTCATCGTCAAACAGGCATTCTGCCAGTGTTTTTGCCAGCTCTGTCTTACCAACACCGGTAGGACCAAGGAACAGGAAGGAGCCGATGGGTCTGTTTGCGCTCTGGATGCCGGCACGGCTTCTCAGAATTGCTTCGGAAACCTTTGTAACGGCTTCCTCCTGCCCGACAACTCTTTCGTGCAGAATATCCTCCAGATGCAACAGCTTATCTCTTTCGCCCTCCATCAGCTTTGCAACAGGAATCCCTGTCCAACGCTCAATGATACGGGCGATTTCTTCTTCTGTCACCTTGTCACGCAGCAGAGTATTTCTGCCGCTGTTTTCCTCTGCGAGGTGTTCCTTCTCCTGCAATTCCTTCTGGAGCTGAGGCAGCTTGCCGTATTTCAGCTCTGCTGCCTTATTCAGGTCATATTTTCTTTCTGCCGCTTCGATTTCGGCATTGACATCTTCAATTTCCTCTCTCAGCTTCTGTACAACGCCGATGGCATCCTTTTCATTCTGCCATTTTGCCTGCAAAGCAGAGAAGTTTTCACGCATTTCAGCCAGTTCCTTCTGGATTTCCTGCAAATGCTCCTTAGACAGCTTATCGTCCTCTTTTTTCAGTGCCGCTTCTTCAATTTCATGCTGAATGATTTTTCTCTGGATGACATCCAGCTCAGTAGGCATGGAGTCCATTTCGGTACGAATCATCGCGCACGCTTCATCCACCAGGTCAATCGCTTTATCGGGCAGGAATCTATCCGAAATGTATCTGTTGGACAGGGTTGCCGCCGCAATGATTGCCTGATCCTGAATTTTTACGCCATGATAAACCTCATATCTTTCCTTCAGACCACGCAGAATAGCGATGGTATCCTCAACCGTAGGCTCATTGACCATAACGGGCTGGAACCGACGTTCCAAAGCAGGGTCTTTTTCCACATACTGTCTGTATTCATTCAGTGTAGTTGCACCGATACAATGCAGCTCACCTCTCGCCAGCATAGGCTTCAGCAGGTTGCCTGCATCCATTGCGCCGTCCGTTTTGCCTGCGCCGACAATCGTATGCAGCTCATCAATAAAGAGGATAATCTTACCTTCGCTCTTTCTGACCTCATTCAGAACGGCTTTCAGTCTCTCCTCAAATTCACCACGGAATTTTGCACCTGCAATCAAAGAGCCCATATCCAGAGAGAAGATGGTTTTATCCTTCAGGCTGTTGGGTACATCCTCCTTGACGATACGCTGTGCCAGACCCTCCGCAATGGCGGTTTTGCCGACACCGGGTTCACCAATCAGAACAGGGTTGTTTTTCGTCTTTCTGGACAGAATACGGATGACGTTTCTGATTTCATCGTCACGCCCAATCACAGGGTCAAGCTTTTTGCTTCTTGCCTTTTCCACCAGGTCTGTGCCATATTTCTTCAAAGCATCATAGGTTGCTTCGGGAGAATCGCTCGTCACTCTGGTGTTGCCGCGAACGGTTGCCAGAATTTTCATAAAGCCGTCTCTGTCCACGTTGTACTGACGGAACAGCTCCTTCAAAGCAGTATTGGGTGCATTGACCATTGCCATAAAGATATGCTCTACGGAAACATATTCGTCCGTCATAGTTTCTGCCAGCTTTTCTGCCGCGGTCAGTGCTTTTTCCAAATCAACCGCAACTCTTGTTTCGCCGCCGCTGACACGAGGCAGCCGTTTTACCTCATTCTCCACTGCCTGCGTCAAGCCGTTGACATTGATATTCATCTTCTGCAGCAGTCCCGGAATCAAGCCATCCTCCTGCTGGAGCAAAGCCAACAGCAAATGCTGCTGATCCAACTGCGGATTCCCATATTCAACTGCATTCGACTGGGCGTTTTGAATGGCCTCCAAAGATTTTTGTGTAAATTTCTGTAAGTTCATAACCATTCCACCTTTCAAATGTTTTTTACAAATTCAGGTGATGGGGGATAGCTCCATTCGGGTATCTCCTTATCACAAGACCTATTATATACTGTTAGCACTCGCTTGTAAAGAGTGCTAACAAAAGTTTTTTGTAAATTTTTTGTAACGAAAGCATGAACCGTTTAGACATATTTCCCCAGTCAATCCTCGATATCCATAAAATAAGAGGAACCTTTTTGCATTTTTTCGCGTCTGAATAGATGGAAGGAAAGAAGAAATCGCAATAAAAGGAGGCAAAAAGATGAAAAAGCTGCTGACATTGCTGCTTGCCGTTACCTGTATATGCGGCTGTTCGCAAACACAAAATCCCACAGCTGAATCAAAAACAGCACGCATCCCTATGGTCATGGTGGATGGAGAACTCTACATGGATACCGGCTATGACAGCACCATAGAAGGACGCTGCGGCGTAATGGATGGCGAAATTACGTCCACAGTCGATGGAACGGAACGCCCCATCAAGGATAACCAGTCCAACTTCGGAAAAGACATTGGCTATCAGTATGGTACAACAGAAGGCACGATTGAAATCTATCAGAATGAGAAATGGCGGATTTTTGCTACTGAGGATGTCCGAGAGCAAATCCAGTCCGAACACAAAAACGATATCATCCAGACAGAATAAGCATAGAAAAAGCCCTTTTACTTTTATGTAAAAAGGCTTTTTCACTTCAATAAATAGCCGCCGGAGCTTCTCTGTTTAGACCTTACACCCTTGCAAGCAATCTTTCCAGTCTCCACAGGAAACCGTTTTTCTGTATCTCAGATTTTGCAAACTGGATGGGATGGTCAATATAATACTGCTGCACACCAATCTTATCTCTCCCGTTTTTTCCCTTCTTCACATAAGTACCCAAGGAGGTCAATTCTCTTGCCTTCACATTATCCATCAAAATCAAATCCAGATAGAAGGAAAACCAATCCTTGTGCTCCTTGGAAAGAATCGGGGCAGCAATTTCCACCCTGCGCTGCTGGTTTCTTGTCATGATGTCTGCCGAGGAAATATAAATCTGCCGTGCCTCTCCCTTGCCAAAGCAATAAATACGGGAATGCTCCAAAAAGCGCCCGACAATGCTTGTCACGCGGATATTCTCGGTTTTTTCGGGAATCCCCGGCAAAATACAGCAAATCCCCCGCACGATTAAATCAATCTGCACGCCTGCACAGGAGGCCTCGGATAGCTTATCAATCAAATCCCGCTCTGTGATGGAATTTGTTTTAATGATGATTCTGCCATTCTTCCCCTTTGCAATCTCATTGTCAATCAAACGGAGCAGTCCCTTTTTCATATCATATGGCGCAATCAGCAGGCGGGAATAGCTTTCCTCCAAATTCCCAATCAGCATATTGGAAAAAATGCAGCCGCATTTTGTCCCAGCTCCTCATTCGCACTCATCAAGCAAAAATCCGTATAAAGTCCTGCTGTTTTTTCATTGTAATTCCCTGTGCCGATTTGCGTGATATAGGAAATCGTGTTCCGCTCCTGATATGTAATCAGGCATATCTTGGAATGACATTTAAAGCCCTCCTGCCCATAAACGATGCGGCAGCCTGCCTCCTCCAGCACCTTTGCCCACTCGATATTATTCTTTTCATCGAATCTGACTCTCAGTTCTACCAAAACCGTAACATTCTTCCCATTTTCCGCAGCCTCAACCAGATACTTTACAACCTGAGAATTTCGTGCCAATCTGTATAATGTAATATTGATGGAAACAACCGATTTATCCCAGGCCGCCTCCTTCAGCAAATTCAAAAACGGCTGCATGGAATGATAGGGATAGAACAGCAAAATATCTCTTTGGCGAATCTGCTGCTTCATCGGCATATCCTCCGTTAAATAGGCAGGCTTTTGCGAATGGAAGGCAGGATAAAGCAAATCCTTTCTATCCTCCGCAAGCTGATACGCCCAAGAAAGCACTGCGGGGCATTTTGCATAATACACCTGATATTTTTTCAAGCCCAATTTTTCAGCCAGCAGCTTCCCTAATTTATGGGTATTCCCTTCCACCTCAAGCCAAACGGGTGCCAAGCGGTCTCTTGCACGCAGCAGCTTAGACATTTGCTCTCTGTAGTCGGGTGCCTCCTCTCCCATTTCGTCATGCTCCAGACTGATATCCGCATTTCTGGTTACGCAAATAATCGCCTGTTCCTCTGCAGTATAAATTTTAAAAATACGGTTTAGATTTTCCAGCACAATCTTTTCTGTTCTTAAAAAGCGAATCCTCTTTTCTGTCGGCAAATAGACCAGAGCAGGCAGTGCATCCGGCACACCTACGATTCCTAAAATCTTCTTCTCTCCCGCGCGCAGCAGCGCCGCCGCATATAATGCCTTATTTTTCAAATGGGGAAACGGATGGGAGCGGTCGATGATTTGCGGACTCAGCAAGGGGCGAATATTTTTATCAAAATACTCCTGCACAAAGGCTTCATCCTTTCCCTTTAATTCAGAAATATCCACCTCTGTTATCCCCTGTTTATTCATCTGCTTCATAATATGCGCATAAGCCTTTTCTCTACGGCGCAGCATCGGCGGAACCGCCTCATAAATCCTTGCAAGCTGCTCGGCAGGTGTCAAGCCGCTTTTGTTATCCCGCTCATCCGGCTCCACAATAGAAAGGTCAATCAAGGTTCCGACACGAACCATTAAAAATTCATCCAGATTTGTTGTGAAAATCGAAGCAAACCGCAGTCTTTCCAGTAAAGGAACCTCCTCGTTCTCCGCCTCCTCCAGCACTCGCAAATCAAATTGCAGCCAGCTTAATTCTCTGTTTTGCGTATAACTCAAATCGTTGTTTTGATAAACTCTTTCCATAAATAACCCTCTCTTACACCATATTCACTAATGTATAACCGTTCTACCTTCATTTTTTTCGCCAAGGCCTGCATCAGCAGCGCCCCCGGTATAATCGTATGAATCCGATCCGGACATTTCTTCAGCACCGCATCCTTGGCATTGGTATCCCTTTTCAGCAGAAAGGAAACGCATGTATGCAATTCCTCCATTGTGATTTCCCTATGGGAAGCATCCCGCTTTTCCCACAGATTGATAAGCTCCAGCAGGCTCCTTGCCGTACCGCCGACACCAATCAGCAACGGCTGTGGTTGCTCCGGCAATACCGCCTCCGCAAGATTTCTTTCGATAAACAGCTTCATCTCCTCGATTTCAAGCTTCTTTGGCCAAATTTTTTTGACATATCGTTTATAAAGATTTAAGCACCCAATATTCATGCTCTTGGCATAATAGGGCTTCCTTTGCCGAAAGGCGACAATTTCCGTACTGCCGCCGCCCAAGTCGAAAAGACAGCCATCCGCAAACGGAGAAGCATGAACCGCTCCCAAAAAGCTCAAAATCGCCTCCTCCTCCCCCGAAAGCAATGCTACCTTCAGCCCAACCGCATGAAAAACGCGCGTAAGCACCTGCTCGGAATTGGCAACATTTCGCAGGGATGCCGTTGCAAAGGCATTGATGCTATTAACGGAAATCTCCTCTAGGGAGCTGCAAAATTGTTGAAGCACATCAATGAGAACACCAATGCCCTCCTCGGACATTTCCCCCTCTGTGATATAATTGACCAAGCCCGCCGTTTCCTTTTTTGAAAGCAGAACCGTAAATTTCTGCCCTTCGATTTTATATACAGACATCCGCATTGTATTTGAACCGATGTCAATCACTGCAGCAATCATTCTTTCCCTCCTTATATATATAAAAGACCGCACCCTTCTGCTCCATGGCAAAAGGATACAGTCTTATGATAAGATTTTTTTGTAAAATAAAAGCCCTCCTTTCCGTTAAATGCTTGTAAAGCCACTGCAAAAGGGATGGATACAGCCATATCAAAAAAACAGGAGGTCTTTTCCAAAAGAGAAAAAGACCTCCTGCTTTTAGTTTTCTTTCTTTTGCGTTTGCGGCTTCATGCCCCAAAATACAACATTCATCAGAATAACAATCCCGATTACCAAAGCCATGGATACCCAAAAGCCGATATTCAAGCCAAGCCATTCACAGGCTCCGAAAAGCGATACCCAGATTTCTTTCCAATTCATCATTTCCTACACCTCCTATAACAGCTCGCCATAATGACGGACATAGGCTTTTTTCAAGCTAGTTGCCAAAATCATATACAGCAGAATACAGGGAATCAAATATGCAAAATATGCGGCAGGCAAAGCCACAAACCCAAGCACCCTTCCGAATGCTGTGAAAGGAATCACTGTCAAAACGGCAATGCCTGTCATGGTCAGAAGTGTCACGGAGGCAGAGGCACGGCTTTGCAAAAACGGCAGCTTGGGGGTACGAATCATATGAATAACCAGTGTTTGGCTCCACATGGATTCCACAAACCACCCTGCCTGAAACAGCCCGATATACCGCGCCTGCATTGCCGCAAGCTCTGTACCGCTATAGTGTGCTGCCAAGTCATTGAACAAAACCCCATTTGAGATAAACAACGGGCAGAACACAAAATACATAAAGATGTAGGTTGTAAAGTCAAAGACAGAGCTTGTCGGCCCAATCCAAATCATAAAGCTGCCCACACTGGAGGCATCCCATTTTCTCGGCTTTGCGATAAATTCTTCATCCACATTATCCCAAGGGATTGCTGTGCAGGATAAATCATAAATCAAATTCAGAAAAATCAAATGCACGCTCATCATCGGCAGGAAGGGCAGCAGTGCAGATGCCGCCAATACCGAAAACATATTGCCGAAATTGGAGGACGCTGTCATTTTGATATACTTAATCATATTCGCATAGGTTTTGCGCCCCTCAATGATTCCCTGCTCCAAAACCATCAAATCCTTTTCCAAAAGAATGATATCTGCCGATTCCTTTGCCACATCAACCGCAGTATCTACGGAAATGCCGATATCCGCAGACTTCATAGCGGCAGCATCATTGATACCATCCCCCAGAAAGCCAACCGTATGCCCGTTTCCTCGCAGAACCGAAACCACGCGGGATTTTTGGTCGGGTGTCAGCTTTGCAAAAACATCCGTTGTCTCTGCCGCTCTTGCAAGGGCTTCATCCGTCATGCCGTCCAAATCAGAGCCAAGAAGCATATTGCGCACCTCAAGCCCCACCTGCTTACAAATGGTGCGTGTTACCTTATCATTATCGCCCGTCAAAATTTTTGTTGTCACGCCATGCGCCTGCAATGCACCAATGGCATCTGCCGTGGATTCCTTCGGGGGATCTAAAAAGGCAAGATATCCAATCAGCACCATATCACACTCATCCTTCACACCAAAAGACTCTACAGGAGAAGGGTTACTTTTCTGTGCTATCGCAAGCACACGGAAGCCTTTTTCATTCAGCTCATCCACTGTTTTCAAAATCCGCCGGCGAACCTCCTTCGTAAGCGGCTGCACACTGCCGTCGCACTCTGCATAGGCACAAATGGAGAGCATTTCCTCCACAGCCCCCTTGGTTACCATCTGCGTCTTCCCGTTTTTATCCTGCACCACAGTTGTCAAACGGCGGCGTGTGAAATCAAACGGAATTTCATCTACCTTCACATAGTTTTCGGACAAATCCAGTAATCCGGAATCGGCCTCCTCTGCCTCCTCCGTTTTATGAATAATCGCCACATCCATCAGGTTTTTATAGCCTGTCTGGAAATAGCTGTTTAAATAGGCATGGCGCAGCACTCTTGTATCATCCTCGCCGTTTACGTTCCAATGGTATTCCAAAACAACTCTATCCTGCGTGAGTGTCCCTGTTTTATCGGTGCAAAGAATATCCATCGCACCAAAATTTTGAATCGAATTGAGATTCTTCACGATGGTCTGCTTTTTGCTCATCGAAACCGCACCTTTGGCAAGGCAGGTTGTCACAATCATGGGCAGCATTTCCGGCGTTAAGCCGACAGCAATCGAGATGCCGAACAAAAAGGCGTTCAGCCAGTCCCCCTTCGTAATCCCGTTGATAAAGAAAACAAGAGGCACCATAACGAGCATAAATCGAATCAGCACCCACGAAACCGCATTGACACCCTTGGTAAAGCTCGTCTCCACAGCCTCCCCTGCAATCGCAGATGCCATAGAGCCAAACAGCGTAGCGTCTCCGGTGCTGACAACAACCGCAGCTGCACTGCCAGAAATCACATTGCTTCCCATGAATGCAATATTGGTGTAATCGGTTATACTCTCCTTCTGCACGCTTCTGCTCGGTGTTTTTTCGACAGGCTCACTTTCGCCCGTCAAACCGGATTGGCTGATGAATAAGTCCTTCGCCTCTAAAATGCGGACATCCGCAGGAATCATATCCCCTGCCGCCAAATGCACAATATCGCCCACAACCAAATCATCCATCGGAATTTCTAGCTTTTCCTGTTCTCTGCGAGTGACGGTACAGGTCGTTGTTATCATTGCCAGCAGCTTTTCCGCTGCATTGCCGCTTCTGGATTCCTGCACAAAGCGCAGTGTGCCGGAAATGATAACCATTGTCAAAATGATGCCTACGGTTAAGGGGTCAAAATCCTCCGGCACACTCCCCAAAAGTGCAAAATAAGGGAACACCATATCTGTCATGGTGGATACCACAGCCAAGCAGAACAAAATGGCGGTAAAGGGATTGATAAATGCTCCTGCCAGCCGCTTCGCCAGAGATTGCTTTTTCTCATGTGTCACTTTGTTGGAGCCGTATTTAGTGCGGCTGAGTGTTATCGCCTCTGCATCCAATCCACGCAGGGTGGTATGCAGGCTTTTCAGAACCTCCTGCACAGGATTGGCAGCCGCAAATTGAATACGCTGGTTCTGCTCATCACGCAGCACCGCCTTTTCCACTGTCTGCCGCGCAGTCATACGATTTTCTTTCTTGCTCATCTCTCATACCTCCTTTTTCTGCGATTATTTTCTGTAATACCGATTGCTTTTTTCGATATGCCAAACATCAAAGCCTGCCACAATGAACCATGCAATCATGGCAATCACAAACCAGTGGTTCGTAAAGCCTGCACAGCAGCCCTTCATCAGAAAAATGATGCCGTTGAGCGCAATCACCTCTCCGATATTGCGGCAAAGCGGCACAATCTGTATCCGCTCCTTTTCCTCCTGCGGCATTTCCTTCCACGCCGATAAATGAATATGTCCTTTCCCACATGCAAACAAAAAGCCTGCTATCGTGAAAAGAATTCCAAAAAAGATACAGGTCACATTCATCACTTTTCACACTCCCCTCATTGATTTCGCTTTTTTAAATTCAGTGAAGCCTTTGATACCGTTTCTCTCGGTGCCTTTCACAGAATACAAAAATCGCAAGGAAAATCACATGATTAAAACCTTGCGATTTCCTTGCGATTTAGCAAGAATTTTGGCGGACAAAAATATGCCCGCCAAATTTGTTATACCCCATCATTAAATTTATACCCAATGCCCCAAATCGTCAGAATATATTTCGGCTCATCGGGATTGGGTTCGATTTTCTTCCGCAGCTTTCGGATGAATGCCATGATATTGCTGTCATCCAAAAGATAATTTTCAGACCAAACCGCTTTATAAATTTGCTCCTTTGTAAAAACCTCTCCTCTGTTTTGTGCAAGAAAATAGAGGATTTCAAACTCCTTCGGCGTAAGAGAAACCTCCGCCCCCTGCATCCTCACTCTCCTGCTCTTCGGATAAATTTCCAGCTCCCCGATTCGTATTTCATCGGAAGGTGGGAGAGAGGACTCCGCCTCCTTCGAGGTGCTCAAAAGCAGTGACGTTGCCTCTCCGCTGAGCATATCATGCATGCCCGAAAGCAAATCCGCCGCACAATCACTTTCCGGCGGCTCCTGTATCAGCTTTTCCAGCAGCCATTGTGCAAGGACAGAATCCATTGAAACAAAACCAATCTTCTTTTTCACGACGGATTCCTCCTTTCAAATCAGCTCATGGTATTTCTTCTGATAAAAGGCCTTAACCACCGTTGTCAGAAGCATATACAGCAATGCCACAATCAACAAAAATACAAAATACCAAAACGGCAAATGCGTCAGGCCGAAAAATGCCGCCCCCTTGGTAAAGGTAATTGCGGTAAATGCAATGATACCCGCAAGGGTAATGCAAATCACCGGTGCAGATGGCCTGCTTTGCACAAAGGGAATCTTTCGGGTACGCAGGAAATGCAGAATCAATACCTGTGTCCACATAGACTCCAAAAACCATCCCGTCTGAAACAGAGATATATATTGCAGCTGCATTGCAGAATCGGTAAGGCTTTGATACGTCACTCCGCCGCACAGCATCGGGCAGAGAATATAATACAAAAACAAAAACGTCACGATATCAAACAAAGAGCTGATGGGTCCAAAGGAAAGCATAAACCGTCCCAAGGTTCTGCCCGACCAATCCCTTGGAGAAAGGGTTTCCTCTTCATCCACATTATCCCAAGGCAGAATAATACACAGCACATCATACAGCAGATTCAACAGCAAAATCTGCAAGGAGGTCATTGGCAAAAACGGCAGAAACGCACTGGCGCACACAATGGAAAAGATGTTGCCGAAGTTCGAGCTTGCTGTAATTTTAATATATTTGAGCATATTGGTAAAAGTTTTTCGCCCCTCCAAAATGCCCTGCTCCAGCACGCCCAAATCCTTTTGCAGCAGCACCACATCCGCTGCATCCTTCGCCGCATCCACTGCCGTATCCACCGAAATGCCCACATTTGCCTCACAAAGTGCAGGAATATCGTTAATGCCGTCCCCCAAAAATCCGACAGTATGCCCGTTTTGGCTCAAGGCAGAAACCAGACGCACCTTTTGTACCGGTGTCAGCTCCGCAAAAACATGGATTTTTTCAACCGCTTTGCCAAGCGCCGCATCCGTCATCTCATCCATCTGCGCACCTGTCAGCACCGTTTCGGAGGGAATCCCTACCCTGCGGCAAACAGAAACTGCCACATCTGCTTGGTCTCCCGTCAGGATTTTCGGGGTAACCTTCAGCCTTTTGAGTGCCTCCACAGAGGTTTTTGCGGTTTTCTTCGGTGCATCAAAAAAGGCAAGATAGCCCATCAGAATCATGCTTTGTTCATCCTCCGGCAAAATCCGGTTTTGCTTTTCTATCCTCTTTCGTGCAACAGCAATCACCTTCATCCCATCCTGCAGCATTTCATCCACCACAAAGGTCACGCTTCGCATTTTATCCTCATCCATCGGCAAAACGGCATCCCGATATTCCACAAAGCCGCAGCGCGCCACAACGTGCGCAATATCCCCCTTGATAATGAGCTGCCCCGCTCCGTCCGCCTCTGTCACAAGCGTACTGACAAACTTGCGGGCATAATCAAACGGAATCTCGTCCGCTTTTTGATACTGCGCAAGCAGACCTGTGTAATACGCACTGCGCCCCGGCATTGTCTGGCACGCAAGAATGGCATTATCTATGGGATTGCAGACACCGGAATGATAGACACTGTTCAAAAAGGCAAAATCCAGCACCCTTGTGCTTTCGTTTCCCAGTACATCCATGTAGTATTCCAGCAAAATGCTCTCATTCGTCAGCGTTCCCGTTTTATCCATGCAAAGCACATCCATGCTGCCAAAGCCCTGCATGGCGTTGATGTCCTTGATGATGGTCTGCTTACGGCTCATGCTTAGGCTGCCCCTTGCAAGGCAGGCGGTAATTACCATCGGCAGCATTTCCGGCATCAGCCCTACCGCAACAGAAAGCGCAAATGCAAAGGATTCCAACCATTTTCCGCCTGTCAGCCTTAACAGCACAAATACAATGGGAATCAGCACCACAATAAAGCGAAGCATTACCCATGCAATCGAATTAGCACCCTTTTGGAACGACTGCTTCTCCTCTGCATCCGATTTTTCAAAGCTGCCGTATAATGTATCCTTTCCAACCGCAAGCACAATTCCCTCGCCCTTGCCGCCGATAACCGTTGTTGCCATAAAGGCAAGGTTTTCAAGCTGTGTCAGCGTTTCCGTACTGCCATAGCTGAGGGTATTGCAGTTTTTTTCCAGAATCGCACTTTCACCTGTGATGGCAGCCTGCGAAATAAATAAATCACTGACCTTCGTCAAACGGATATCCGCAGGCACACGGTCTCCTGCCGAAAGCAGAACAATATCCCCGACCACCAATTCTTCCGCCGCTATTTCCTGTAGCTCTCCCGCTCGTCGAACCGTAATGCTTTCGTGAATCAGCCGTTCCAGCTGCTGCGCCGCATTCTTCGCCCGCAGCTCCTGAATCAGACGGATTACACCGCTCGTCAAAATCATGGAGAAAATGATGATGGCGGTGGTGGCGTTTCTGGCAAAATTAGAGGCAAGCACAACATCGGTTGCCAAGGAAATCATCCCAAGCACAAAAAGAATAATATGAAACGGGTTGATAAAGGCACGACGCAAACAGCGCAGCATAGTATCCTTCTTCCGTTTTGCAAAGCTATTTTCGCCGTATCTCCAGCGCATACCATCCACCTGTTCGGGAAACAAGCCCTGCGGGGAAGCCCCAATCTCTTTATAAATTTCCGATATTTCACGATAAGCGTATTTTTTGATACAACAATCAATCAAGGTTGTTTTTGACACGAAATAGCTCCTCCTTTGCGATACATATATTGCTATTTTAACATCATTCGCAAAAAACGCCACGCTTATATTCTTGCTTTTTTCTTGCATTTACACAAAACAGCCTTTTTCTCTCCTGTATACGCAATTTTTCAAACAACAAAGGCAGCTACAATTTTTTCGTCAGCTGCCTTACGTTTCGTTCAGATATTTAATTATAAGACCTTCTATGATAGCAAATTATAGTGCCGCATACAGAGCATTTTCTTGTCACCGCTTTTTGAATCATGCTTCTGAAAGCAGAGCACACCAGCAGCTTTAGCTCTCGATGGCAGCATTCGCAAGCCTACAATACTGTATTCCGTTTTTCTCATAAATCTCGAAAGTCCCCGTGACGGTTATCTCTGCGTTTAGCTCCGGATAATCGTCCGGATAGGTGTACTCGTCGGTCGGAATAAAATCCAATCCCTGTGAGCAGCAAGCCATCGCATCGGCGATGATACAGGCAAAATATTGTTCCTTTGTTTCGGGGTCCTCGTAATATGCAAAAGCACCATTCATTTTAACCGTTTTCCCAATGTAGTCATCAGGGGTGTAGAGCATATTGTAAACCTCAGAATAGACCATTGTACTGCTGAGCTTTGTCAGGTCAACATCAATGCCGTCTGCGCTTTGCACAGGCTCGGAGGCAACAGGCGCAGACCCCGATTCCTTTTCCATCGATTGATTTTGTGAAGCTGAGGCATTCGGTGTCTGAGTATCGGCTGTCTCTTTATCCTCCTCACCTCCGCAGGCGGCAAGAGAGCAAAGCATCAGGGCAATCAGTACTACGCAAAACAGATTTTTCATTTTCTCACACCTCCGATAGCTGTACCTGTCAGCCACGATAGACCGAAAGCGACAATCTGAACAGCAACGATTGTTGAGCCTACCGGTGTTCCGGCGAGGATAGATGCCAGAATACCGATCAGCGAACACAACACCGACAAAACTGCGGCGCAGATCGTCACGCTGCGGAAGCTCTTGAACATCCGCATAGCGGACAACGCCGGAAAAATTACTAGTGCAGAGATGAGCAGAGAGCCGACAAGGTTCATCGCCAGCACGATGATGATGGCAACAACGATGGCAATCAGCAGATTGTAAAGCCCTGCCTTTGTGCCGGTTGCCCTTGCAAAGTCCTCGTCAAAGGTCACAGCGAAGATTTTATTGTAAAACAGGACGAACACCACCACGACCAGCGCCGACATTCCAACGCAAAGCCACACTTCTACGGGAGACAGCGTCAGGATGGAGGTGGAGCCAAACAGCGTACTGCACACATCGCCCGAAAGGTTGGATGAGGTGGAGAAAATATTCATCACCAGATAGCCAATGGCAAGCGCTCCCACCGAAATCATGGCGATTGCTGCATCGCCCTTGATTTTCGTGTTCTGCCCCGTACGCAAAAGCAACACGGCGCTGCTGATCGTAATGACCATTACCAGTGGCATTTCATTTGTGATTTGCAGCACGGCGGCAATCGCCATTGCGCCAAACGCCACATGGGAAAGTCCGTCGCCGATGAAGGAAAACCGTTTCAGCACCAGCGTCACGCCCAGCAAAGACGAGCATAGCGCAATCAGCACACCGACTACCAGCGCATAGCGGACAAAGGGATATGTCCAATAGAGGGTCAGCTTTTCCAAAATAGCGGTCATTGTTCATCGCCTCCCTTCTCTGCGGCAAACAGCCGCCCCTGCGGGCTTCTGAGATATTCCGCTTTTGTTCCGAAAAAAACGGTGTCTCCAATATGCAGAAGATGGCTGGCATATTTAACTGCGGCAGTAATATCGTGCGAAATCATAATTACCGTAATGCCATCGTTTCGGTTAAGCTCTGCGATAAGCGCATACATTTCCGCTGTCACCTTAGGATCAAGTCCGGAAACAGGCTCGTCGAGAAGCAACATTTTTCGGGTGGCACACAGCGCACGGGCAAGCAGAACCCTCTGCTGCTGTCCGCCGGACAGCTCCCGATAGCAGCGTTTTGCAAGCTGTGCAATCTGCATCCTGTCCATAGCCGCCGCCGCAAGCCGCTTTTCTTCTTTGCTATAAAAAGGACGGCTGCCACAGCGTCCCTGACATCCGGAGAGAACGATTTCTCTCACGGCTGCCGGGAAGTCCTTCTGGACAACGGTCTGCTGCGGCAGATAGCCGATTTCATTTTTCCTCAGCCCATCGCCTGTCAAAATTCTGCCGCTGATAGGTGGCTGCAAGCCGAGAATCGTTTTCATAAGTGTACTCTTGCCGGAACCGTTTTCTCCTACGATGCAGAGATAGCTGCCTGCAAAAATCTCAAAATTGAGTTCTTGCAGAACGGACTTTCCCTCATAGCCGACGCAGAGCCTTTGACAAGTGAGCTGAGCCATGAACCTACCTCCTTATCTCAATGCTTCCTTCAGCACGGAAAGATTTTTCTCCATAACAGAGAGGTAAGTCGTGCCATTTTTCACATCTTGAGTAGTGGTGGATTGCATGGAATCCATCGTCAGCACCTTTTGATTTTTCGTTGTCGTGTTCTGGACAATGGTTTCGGCAATCTTGTGCTGTGCGCCCTCAATCGTCAATACGCAGGGCAGCTTCCATTCGTCCACCCTCTTGGCAAGGAACGAAATGGTCTCAAAGCTGGCTTCGGTTTCAGCGGAGCAGCCCACAAAAGCAGCATAGTAGCGCAGACCGTAATCATCCACCAGATAGCGGAACGGAAAACGATCGCCAAACAGGATGGTTTTATTGCTTGCTGCATCCACGGCTGCCTGATACTCTGCGTCAAGAGCAGACAGCTTCTTTACATAAGCATCGGCATTGGCGGCATAGATATCCTTGTTATCGGGGTCAAGCTCCTGCAGGGCTTTGGAAATCACTCTGACCAGCATTTTGGCATTTTTCAGGGACAGCCAAACATGCTCATCAGCTTCCTCCTCGTGCTCATGTTCCTCTGCATCCTCGTGCTCGTGTTCCTCTGCATCCTCGTGCTCGTGTTCCTCTGCATCGTCATGTGCATGGGCATCCTCGTGCTCGTGCTCCTCCTCCTGCATCCCCTCAACAATTTCTTCCGTTTTTACGGAATCACCCAGTACCTCCAGCAAATTGATGACCTTCATATTCCTGTTGGCGGCATTTCTCAGGGCATCCTCCACCCAGCCGTCGGACTCGCCGCCTACATAGATAAACAGGTCGCAATCCGAAATTTTAACAATATCATCAGCGGTGGGCTGATAGCTGTGCAGGTCAACGCCGTTGTCCAGCAGCATTGTAATTTCTGCATTATCAGCCTTGTCACCAAGGATTTCCCTGACCCAATCATATTCAGGGAAAATGGTGGTGACAATGCTCAGTTTGTCAGTCTGATTGGTATCATTCTGCTTTCCGCAGCCGGCAAGAGCGCCGACAAGCATGAAAAGCGCAAGCAGCAGCGCAGTTATCTTTTTCATGATTATATTTACCTCCGAATTATAATAAGAACTTAAAAATAGGCGCAAAAATACAAGGGCAACGGCAACGCCGCAAAAGCCTATCCGAAAACAGATAGACCTCACCCTTGTAAAAGGCGCTTATTTAATTCGAAAGCTTCACCTTGAGAGATACCAAGGTATCTCTTTGTGCATAGTCCGTGCAGAGAGAAATACACCTGCACAAAGTATATGTAAACGCAACAGCAACAGCTGTGACGCATACAGCAAGTGAAAGGCTTTTCAGTGTGTTTTGGCAAGCTTCGACCTGATAGCAGATCGGGCAGCCTTCGCCCACGCAATCGTGGTCGGCTTCTGCCGCAACAAAAAAAGCAGAATAGAGCATGATGACCAGAATGGTCACGGCAAGAAGCAATGCTGCAATTCTATTTCTCTTTTTTCTTTCCATTCTGCTCACCACCCTTCTATTTTCTACTCTTTTATTTTCTGCAATCGGCGCAAACGCCATACAGAATCGTTTCCGTTTTGTCGATTTGAAAGCCTGTGCTTTCCAGCGTGCTCTGCAGAAGCTGCTCCGCTTCCTTTTCTCCAAGATGAATGCTTTTCCCGCATACCCGACAGGATAGATGCAGACTGTCCTTACATTCCCCTGCGGCAATATATTGATAATACACCTCTCTGGTGTTCTCTCGGATACTGCGCTTCAGAATCCCCTCCTCCTCCAAGGCGGATAAATTACGATAAACGGCGCTGATGCTGATGCTCTCTGCCGTCAGTGCATCGGCTATCTGCCGTGTGGTCATCTGTTCATCTGTATGCTTTGAAAGATATTCGAGAAGCTGCTTGCGCTGCCGCGTCAGATACCTTGCCATCAGCCACCCCCTCCAATTTGCAACTTATTTGCAAATTAGTATACCGTACTGTTTTGCATTTGTCAATATGCGAATTGATTGCAAATAGAAGGTATTCTGCGAAATCAGGCACAGCGCAGAGAGCGCCATCGAGCGGCAATCCATTTCCAAGAGCCACATTGTTAAAAAAATTGAAAAAATTTAAAAAAATTTGCATTTTGGGTGAGAGTTTTTCCGATTTTATGTACCTATATAAGTGAAAAGACTTTTCAGCCACAGCTTCACACAAACGGAGAAAGGAGGTTCGAACGATATGTACGATACCGCAATACGAGTCGCGCTCGTCAAGCAAAGAGTGCGCGAAAACACCCTTTGGATGCAGCTTCGGCACGATACTGCTGTGGGAGAACGCGAGCGACCATGTGTCGGTGAACGTTGTTTCCTTTGCAGCGGCGGCAGCGATTATCGCGCTGTGCATTCGGCTCAGAAACAGAGAAAATCAGAAAAAAGGTGGGACGAGCAAGTCCAACCGAAACGAACAGGAGGAGAAAGCCTATGAAGAAACGAATACTCAGCATCCTGCTCACCTTGTGTATGGTGCTATGCCTTATGCCGACGGCGGTCTTTGCCGAGGGCAACGAGGATACGCCTACGCAAGCGTTGACAAGCGTCGATATTACCTTCCCCAAACCGGAGGAAGGCAAAAAGATAGGAGACGGCTCGGCAGCATCCGCCAACGCGGACAGCGGCCTGACGCTCTATCTGTTTGGCCCCGCGCTGTGGCAGCAGGGCAGCGAGCCCAAAAAGCTGAAAGCGGATGATACTTACCAGAAGGACAGCATCTATCTGCTGAATTTCACCTTCTACACGCAGAAGCCCATCACAGATGAGACTGCCTTGACATTCAACGGCAACCCTATTACGCGCTATGCGGACTATCAGGCACTTACCGAAGCGCTGAACGCCTATGACGGGACGCAGGATGCCTACCTTGGCTTGGTTATGTTCAGCAAGGATGGCACCGGCGATCCATCGATGGAGGATCTGAAAAATATCTATATTGTCTGGCTCTACGCCATTATCCGTGCGCAGGAGCATACGGTCGAGGAGCAGTTCAACCTTGATTCCGGCGGCACCTATTACTTTGACCTCTCCGGCGAGAGCATCCCCGGCACGGTGAACGATTCTCTGCCGGACAGTACGCTGCACTATGTTCCCTTTACCTACGCCGGAGCAGTGGATGCATATTCGCTGAAAAATGAGGTTGACACAGATACCACCTCCTACAAACACAGCCTGTTTGTGGCGGACTATGCCGTAACGCATACGGTAAGCTGGAATGACCTGAATACCGAAGGTCTGATTTTCGGCAAGAACTATGCCGCAGGCGGCGTGGGCTATACGCTGCGTGCGCCGTCCGCGGGGAATCATGTTGAGGGCACCTCTCCCAATCGGTATATTGCTCCGATAAATAACGAGTGGGACACAATTCTTCAAAAGTCAAGCGGTTATATCGATAATTGGAGAGGCGTATACTCTGTCTGTCAGGATTTATTTGTATCGGGAAGTAGTGCTGTATATCGAGGATACAACTCGATTCGCCACTGGGTGTTTACGAATAGGAACTCTAATCCAAATAGGACCGAGGGTTTCCGCCCCGTCCTTGAAGTTCTGAATCCCGACACGCTTGGCTTTGACGGGCTGAAAGCCGTTACCCTTAACCTTGGCGGCGGCAAGCTGGGCGATATCTCCGAAAATATTAAAATCATCGTGAAAAATGACAGCGAGTTTACCGCGCCTGCGTCCGATGGTCTGACCCGCCCGGATGGAAATACCGACAGCTACTTTATGTGGCTTGGCAGTGACGGAAAACTTTACGCGCCCGGCGAAAGCGTTCCGGCAAATGTGAACAAGCTGACGGCGAAGTTTGCCGGCGGCAGTAGCGGCAGTGGCGGCGGTGGCGGCAGCCGCAAACCGTCCGTCACCTATTACACGCTGCACTTTGAAACCAATGGCGGCAGTGCTATAACCGACATGCGGGAAGCAAACAACACCCGCATCAGCCTGACAAAATACGTTCCGACTCGGCATGGGTATACCTTTATCGGCTGGTACAGCGACAGCAGCCTGACAAATCAGGTTTCTGAGATTTCTCTGACGAAGAATATGACCGTATACGCAGGCTGGCGCGCGGATGAAAATCCGGACATAGTCGTAAACCCCTTTACTGATGTTTCTGAAAAGGATTGGTTCTACAACGATGCGATGTTCGTTTACAAAAATGGTCTGATGCTCGGCACGAGCAAGACCCTGTTCAGTCCGCACGGGACGGTGACACGCGGCATGATGGCAACCATTCTCTGGCGCATGGAGGGCAGCCTCGCGCCGAAGGACGAAAATAGCTTTACCGATGTGGAAGCCGGAATGTGGTACGCCGACGCAATCACATGGACGACAGAGAATGGCATCTTTGCAGGCTACAGCAAAGACAAATTCGGTCCGGACGATCCCATTACCCGCGAACAGCTTACCGCCATCCTCTACCGCTACGCGGACTACAAGGGCTACAAGCTGACCATCACGGGAAATCTTGATAAGTTCGAGGACGCGGACAAGATTACGGATTACGCAAAAATGGTAATGCGATGGGCAGTCGGCAACGGATTGATAAAGGGAAAATCCGAAAATCTGCTTGATCCACAGGGTACGGCAACCCGCGCGGAGATTTCCGCCATGCTTCACCGCTTCATTGAGAAGGCTAAGCTGATGCAGGCGGACTGATAGACCGAAAATTATCGAAAAGGAAACAGACTCACCTTTAAGGGTGTGGGCTATTTGCCCGCACCCCTTTTTTATCAATCTATTGACGTATACATAAAATCCATGTTATGTTATCTTTTCAACCTACTTGACAAAGAGTGAAATTCGGTCTATAATATGTAGCGTACTACATATTAAGAGAGGGATGCCGCATGGAAGAAAAGGATATTGGCTATTTAATCAAGAATATTAACGACAAGCTAAAGGTAAAAGCGGACGCTGACTTAAAGCATAGTAATTTAACCTTGGCGCAAAGCCGTGTATTGGCTTTTTTGGATCGCAGGGGCGGTCAGGCAACGCAAAAAGAAATTGAAGTTTACTTAGAGGTTTCCCACCCTACTGTTGTCGGCATTATTTCACGCATGAAGCAAAACGGACATCTTCGGTGCTGGGTAGATGAAACTGACAAGAGAAACAAAATTGTCGCTCTGACGGAGCAGGCAAAAGCCTTGGGAGAGGAGATGGAACAACGAATTTTAGCTAATGAAAAAATGCTTCTTGCTTCGCTCTCGGAAACTGACATCAAAAAATTAAAGCAACTGCTTTTGATAATATATAACAATTTAGAATAGGCAAGCCGATGAATGTCGGCTTTTCCTTAAATTCAATATGTAGCGTGCTACATTAAGGAGGTTCATCTATGATTAAAACATTATCTCGGAGCTTGCATGAATGCAAAAAAGGCTCTGTACTTACAATTCTGCTTTCTATCTAACGTGGCAAAGGTCTCCAAAACCTTAAAAAATCAAGCTTTCGGAGACCTTCTTTTATAATTGCCGTTTTCTTATTCTAAACTGTCATAACGAATCTGCCTGCTTTATGCTCCGCTACCTCCAGACGAATCCCATAGACTGCCTGTATGGTTTTCGCGGTGATGATTTCCGCAGGCGTTCCTTTCGCAATAATGCCGCCGTCCTTCATGGCAATGATTTCATCGCTATAATGGATTGCCTGATTGATATCATGCAGCACCATCATAATCGTAATGCCGAACTCACGGTTGAGCCGCCGCACCAGATGCAAAATATCCAGCTGATACTTAATATCCAGATATGTAGTCGGCTCATCCAGAAACAGAAGCTTTGTATTCTGTGCCAATGCCATTGCAATCCAGACGCGCTGCCTTTGTCCACCGGAAAGCGCGGAAATATTTTTCTTACGGAACGCAGCTGTTTCTGTGACCTCCAATGCCCAGTTAATCCACCTTTCATCTGCATCCCTATTGTTTCTCCCGCGTGTGGCATGGGCAATGCGCCCATAGCCAACCAGCTTTTCTACCGTTAAATCATCCGGTGCGGTGTTGTACTGATGCACAATCGCCACCCGGCGGGCAAACCTTTTTAACGGAATCTGCTGAATATCCATTCCGTCCAGAAGCACCTGTCCGCCCTGGGGCTTGAGATTTTTGGTCATAACATTAAATAAGGTTGATTTTCCGCAACCATTCGCACCAATCAGCGTCAGAATACTACCTTCCTTCACCTGAAAAGAAATGTTTCGTAATACCTGCTGCTTTCCGTAGGCAAAGCTTACATTCTTAACCTCCATAGGACTTATCACTCCTTTTCAGCAAAAGAATAAAGACAGGGCCGCCCACAACAGACATGATAACCGCAGGGGCGATTTCGTAGGGGTAAGCAATTAGCCTACCTGTCGTATCCGCCAAAAGCATGATAAATGCACCAAGCAGAGCGGAAAACGGAATTAAGACCTTATGCTCATTGCCGACCAGAAGCCTTCCCATGTGCGGCACAATCAGCCCGACAAAGCTGATTGCTCCGGCAACCGCCGTTGTGATGGATGCCAGAAGAACTGCCACCGCAGAAACCATCACGCGCAGCACCGTAACATTGACACCCAGACTGCGGACGGTTTTATCCTCTAAGGCGAGGAGATTACAGCTTCCTGCAATGCGCATTGCCAGCACCAGTCCAATCACCACATACCCTGCAAGCAGACGCACATCCTCCCATGTTTTCATGGAGATATTTGCGTTCAGAAGCTCCGATGCATCCGTGTAGTTCTGTCCGATCATGGAATCAAATGCGCTGGAAAGCCCTGTGAAAACGGCATTGACCGCCACGCCGACGAGGATAATCCGCAGGGGCGAAAAGCCGTTCTTATAGGAAAGCCCATACACCAGAACGCAGGCGAGCATGCCGCCGAGAAAGGCGAAAACAGGGGTAAAGAAGAACCACATCGGCGCATACGCCACAATCAATGCACTGATGAAGCCTGCACCGGATGAAATCCCAATAATACCTGGGTCTGCCAGAGGATTTTTCAGCACCGCCTGAAACAGCACGCCACTGACCGCCAACGCTGCGCCGGAAAGCACCGCAATGATGATTCTGGGGAAGCGCAAATCGAAGATAATGGAAACCGTCTCGTTCTCCTCAAAAAACAATCCTCGAAACAGCTCCCCATAGCTGACCTGCATGCTGCCCCTATTGATGCTAAACACGAACAGCGCAAGCAAAGCCACAGCTACCAGAATAAAGCTGAGTATTCTTTTTTCCTTCAACCTAATTGCCATAAAGCATCGACTCCAAATCCGCTAAGGCAAGAGGATAATCAAAGGTTGCACTCATGCCGAAAATTGTGTAGTCCACATCATATACTTTGCCGTTTTCCACCGCTCTGAAGTGCTTCCAGATATCATTGGTAGAAAATTCCTTCGCAAACATCGCCTGTGCCTCCTTGGGTGTGCCATGCGCGGTGCGAATAATCACATCGGGGTCTCTTGCGAGCATTTCCTCGGGGCTGATGGTCAGGAAGTCCTTGCTGTCATGGAACACATTTGTGCCGCCTGCCAGCTCCACCAGAGAGCCTGCGTAGGAATTATTTGTCGCAACCAGATAGCTGCCGGGCAGTCCCATCAGCACGAGAACCTTTGGACTTTTGTCGCTGTGCTTTGCAGAATAGCTTGCCATGAAGTCCTTATATTCCTGCACGATTGCCTTTGCTTCTTCGGATTTGCCATATTTATCCCCCACCTGCTGCACGCTGTCATACAGCGCCTTCACGCTGCGGAGATTCAGAAAGGTTGCGTTTACGCCGATTTTATCATATTGACCCTTCAAATCTCCCTTCAGACCATCGGGGCCGATGACATCTGTCGGGTGCAGGGATTTGATGATTTCCATATCGGGCGACATGGGTGTGCCGACCTTTGTTGCCTTGCTGTATCTTGCCGGTGCGCCGGAAGAAGGCACGCCGACCAGGTCAATCCCCAGTTTATCCATGATATCGCAGGTTGCAGGAGAGGTTGCAATAATGCGCGGAGAGGAATCTTTCTTTGCTTCTGCCGCCTTCTTTTCCGCAGCCTTTTTCGCCTTTTCTTCCTTTTTTTCCTGTCTGCCCTCTAGTAGGAAAAGAACAGAGTTGA
>OBRJ01000266.1_pt1 | contig 40808 bp, 40 predicted proteins | sample 1494831 | NCBI WGS metagenome assembly OBRJ01 (sample SAMEA3360658, study PRJEB22359) | human gut metagenome | biome: ENVO:urban biome; feature: ENVO:human-associated habitat; material: ENVO:feces | place: Bangladesh | collected 2011
AAAACAAATTGTACTACGATGGTTTTCAAAAAATGCTGTATCACTACTCGCACCAAACCATGAAAATCCGAACCTTTTCTCGATAGGAGAAGGGTTCGGATTTTTTGTTTTCTTCGGAAACGAAAACAAGGGCTCTTCCCTGACGGCTGTGTGTCCGAAACCTTATCAGAAAAAAGACCGCGTCACAAAGGTCACAACTGTAAAGGTGCCGTAAGGCGGAAAGGACACAAACATGAAGTACGATGCAAGAGCTTGCCATTTCAACATGGACACCGGCTGCGTGGAGCTACTGCTCCGGGATGGGAGAATGATCTCCATTGACTGCACCGGGGTCGAGGATGCGCTGGATGTTACAATTGCCCAGCAGACGGAACTGGACTACCTCATCTACAATGACCCGCTTGGCTATGCGGATTTGATTCTGAATGGCGATCCGAAGGAATATTTGAAAAACGTAACCGAGAGCCATGGCTTAGAAGATTAAGAATAGCAAAACAGGGTGTATCTCTTTTTATGGGATGCGCCCTGTTCTTTTATGCCTGTTTTTTCTGTGCTTCTGCAAACATCCGGGCAATCTCCGTGCCGGATTCCTGCATTCCACGATTCATCCACTCATGTACCCAGCCGTAAAGCATATAGCCGATGGCAGAATTCAGATAAGCCAACCCGTTGGGAATCTCGGGCGAACGGTCAAAATAGCCGAGGATCGTTTCCAGCATGATATGGGAAAGCCCTGCATGGTACAATGCAAGGTAAAATTCAGCATGGTCCTTGTAAAAATCCAGCAGACTGATGAGCCATAGATTATCCTGACCCGGTGTGCCATCAGGATGCTCGTGGTCAAAATTTGTCTTCCATTCATTGGTCAGACGCACAGACTTCTGCTGTAATACGTCCTCTTTGCTTGCGAAATTACGGTAAAAAGATGCCCGCCCAACACCGGCAGCATCCACCAACGCCTGAACGCTGATGGACACAAAGTCCTGTGTGTGCATCAATTCCAGCAGCGCGGACAGGATGTGCTGCCGGACATAGGTGTTCTTTTCCTGATTGTTCATGTTCTTCATGGGATGATACAAACGCCCTTCTTTGTCTCATTTTGGCTGAGACGATTGACTCAGCACTGTTTTGATGATACACTCGTCCCACCAAAAAGTCAAGAAGAAAGGAGTTCACCATGAATTTGACGAAAAAGCGATTGTTGATTTTGTTCATCGTCATCATTTTCGGAGCAGTCTTAGGGCGGCTGGCTGTTCGCGCTGGGCTGAATCTGCTGCTGGGCGGCACGCTGTTTGGAGGGAATATTCTGTGAAAACACTGAAATGGGGATTGCTCTATACTGCTGCGTTTCTTGCGGCTTTTGTCGGCTCTGCTTTACTCAAAATGAACAGCGACCCGACCCACGGCAAATACAGCACCCGTTGGGATGAAACGATCGGCAAGGCATACACCGACTTGCCTTATGGAGAGGGTGCCGCCAACAAATTTGATCTTTATGTACCGGCTGACAAAAGTCAGGATGCATACGGTCTTGTGGTCTATCTCCACGCCGGTGGGTTTACTGTCGGAGACAAAGCCGGTGATGCCGAGATGCTGGAATGGCTGTGCAGCAAAGGCTATGTGGCGGCAGGAATCAACTACACATTGTTTACGGAAGAAAACCCGGATGCCAGCGTATACAGCCAGTCGGAGGAGATCAAAGCCGCCATGCCCTATGTGGTTGCAGCAGCCGAAAAACTGGGGTATAAGCTTGACCGGATGGCGATTGCGGGCGGCAGCGCAGGCGGATGTCTTGCGCTGATCTATGCCTACCGGGATGCCGACACCTCGCCGCTTCCGGTCAAAATGGTATTTGAAGCAGTCGGCCCCGGCAGCTTTCATGTGGAGGATTGGGGCATCTTCGGTCTCGACCAAAGCCCGGAGGCCGCCGCAGGACTGTTCAGTGTAATGTCCGGTCAGGCGCTGACCCCGGAGGATATCACATCCGGTGCCTATCTGGACGCAGTCAAACCGATCTCTGCTGACCGCTGGGTCACAAAGGATACGGTGCCCTCTGTCCTCTGCTACGGCGCACACGACAAGATGCAGCCCTTTGCCGCATCTAAACCGTTGGTCGCCGCACTGGAAAAGAACGGAGTAGATTACCGGTATTTCGTAGCGAAGCATTCCGGCCATGGGTTGCAAAACGACAATAAGGTCTATATGGAGTATCTGGATGCCGTAGTGGAATATCTGGACAAGTACATGAAGGACTGACCTTGCGTGAAGGATAACCGTTCAGGAGGCTGCCATGCAAAAGAAAGATCTTCTGGTAGTGGCAATTATCGTGATTGCCGCCATCGTTTTGGGGGCAATATGCGGTAAGCTGCTATTGGATAACGTCATATGAGACGGAAAGCAAAAATAATCGTGTACACCGGAATATTTGTTCTGGTGTTCCTTGCTACTGCATTGGCAAGGGTCTATCTGCTGGGAAGTGCACCGGAACGACTGGTAAAATCGCTGGGGCAGGGTCTGACCGGTATGGTTTTCAGAAATCAGATCTACGAAAACGAGAACGGAAACCGGTATGACCTTTATATTCCCGCCGGACTGGACAGGATGCAGGATCAGAATCTGATCCTCTATATCCACGGGGGAAGCTTCAATTCCGGTTCAAAAGCTGACGGTGAAACATGGTGCAGATACTATGCTGCACAGGGGTACATTACCGCTTCCGTGGATTACACCTTGCAGATGCACGGAAAAGATGCGTCCATTTATCAGATGAACAAAGAAATCGAAAACGCAGTTCGGGCAATTCGGCAAAGGACGGAGGAACTGGGGTATCATATTGCAGGAATGGCTCCGTTTGGGGTGTCCGCAGGCGGGACCTTGGCGATGAATCTGGCTTATAGTGGAAATTCTGCGATCCCGGTCAGATTTGTTTTCCAAGTGGCTGCCCCCACATACTTTGAGCCGTCCGAGTGGCCCCTGCTCATGAAGGTGGACAAACTCACATCGGCGCACGACTTCTGCAGGATGATGACCGGAAAGGAATTGGAGGATTATACACAGGAGATTCGGAAAATCTCTCCGGCAGGCATCGTGAAGGATGATTCTGTGCCGTCGTTGATCGCCTATGGCCGAATCGACCATTGTGTTCCTGTGAACCAAAAATATTATCTGATGGGAGCGTACATTCTGCACAACGTTCCATACGACTATATTGAATTTCCGAAGTCCAACCATGGGATGTATAATGATCCGGATAAGCTGCAGGAATTTCTGGAAAAGTCTTTGGAATATGCCGAGCGTTATTTCACCGATTGATCCGCATGGGCTGAGGAGGAATTGTGTCAATTTGACACAATTCCTCCTGTGTGGTTTTCTTGGAAGCACAGGTGCGAATATACGCAGGGTTTGGGGTGGAACCGCATTTGCGCAGCGCAGCGGAGCAATGAAAGCCCCGGTGGGGCTTTTCAGCGGCAGTGCGGTCTGCGTTAGCAGATGGAGGGGCCTCACCCCGACAAGCGCTACCCCGACAAAATCACTTGGAAAACTCGCAAGAGTTTGAGAAGCAAAGTCCCGGATGGACAAAAAATTTTCAGGAATTGAAAATTTGTGGCCACGGGATAAAAACTGTGCCCGGACTTTTTCTTCGTTCAGGCCGGTGTCGATAAAACAAATGCAGTTGCCCTCCACGGAGATCGGTTCGATTTTCAATTCTCCAAGCACATATTGAACGAGCCTGAATCCATCCGCTGTTCGGACGATACCCTGTAACCAGTACCACCGGAACTTCTCTCAACGAAAAAACCGTTTCCGTTCAAAAACGGAGGCGGTCTGTTGCGTCCGGCAGATTTACCACTGATTAAAGTGCACCCGGTCGGCCTCGTAGCGGCTCGCACGCGGGGTGGTAAGGTCCGCTTCCGGGTAGCCGAGGGCGATGATGGAGTGGGGCACGATGGTCTCTGGCAGAGCGAAGAGCTTTTTCTGCGCTTCTACCCGGTCCATCTGCGGCCAAGTGCCCAGCCAGACTGCACCAAGTCCCAACTCCTGCGCAGCAAGGCAGATGTTCTGGGCGGCAATGGCACCGTCAATGACCCAGTAATCCTTTGCAAAGCGGAATGCACGGTCAAGGTCGCCGCAGACGAGGATGCCCGCAGCAGCCTTCCGCAGCGGCTCTGCAGGACGGCCGTTGGCATCTGCCATCTGCGCCAGCTTTTCCGGGTCGGTCACCACCACGAAAAACCAGTCCTGCGCATTGACGCAGCTGGGCCCGCTCATGGCGGCTTCCAGCAGATGATGCAGCTTTTCGCCTTCGATGGGCTGTTCCGTAAATTCCCGGCAGCTACGCCGGGTCAAAATGGCTTCCAGAGTGTTCATGCGTCGATCCCTTTCTCGGTCTGAACAAATATAATGTTGATTTTCCTTATCATAGCATAACACAAGGATCAGGAAACGTTTGAATTATTCTATCATCGTATATTTTAAAATTCAACTACGTACTTTTTGGTGCGTATATAAATCGGAGCAACTTTGTAGGAATCAACAAAGCAGGACGGTTTGTTACGTAAAACCTTCATGGGAGTTTGCCACTTGAAACCCATCAAGGCCTTGTGATATAATCCCTCCAGCAGAACGCGCGGTGTGTGAACACGTAAGACCAGTTTCTTTACACACCGGCGTTCTCTTTTTTATTCCAATAAAGTTAGCTTTGGCTAATTATAGGGAGGGCTTCTCATTCGTAACGGTCGTTCCACTATTTTTCTTGGCATTTTACTGCTGATCCTTTCGGTCGGCTCTCTGTTTGTCGGGGTGCTGGACATCCGGCTTTTGAATCTGCTTACAGGCAACGTGAAAACATGGGAGATTTTTCTGATCTCCCGCCTGCCGCGTCTGCTTGCCATTCTTTGCACCGGCATTGGCATGAGCGTGGCGGGGCTTATCATGCAGCAGCTCTGCATGAACAAGTTTGTTTCGCCCACAACAGGCGCAACGATCTCTTCTGCGCAGTTTGGCATTCTGCTGGCACTGCTGTTTGCACCGGGTTCTACCCTGTGGGGGCGTGCAGCCTTTTCCTTCGTTTGTGCCGTTCTCGGTACATGGGTCTTTGTCTGGTTCATCCAGCGTATCGGTGCATAGCGTGTCTGCACGATTTACGGCTTATACAAGGCTTTCGATGATCTCCGCGCATTTTTCAATGCCAATGACTCCGCTATCCAGCGCAATATGGTAGTTGGCGGCATCGCCCCATTTCATATCGGTGTAGAAGCGGTAATAGGCGGCACGGCGCTTATCTTTTTCCTTCAGTCGGGCTTCGGGAGATTTCTCCCGCTCCCCATAGACCCGCAGGATGCGGTCAGCACGGAACTTCATGTCTGCGTGGACAAAGACCTTCAGGCAGTCGGTGCGGTCCTGCAAGATGAAGTCGGCGCAGCGTCCCACAATGACGCAGGGCTCTTTTTCCGCAAGCTCCCGGATGATCCGGTATTGCAGCTTCCAGAGCAGGTCCTCGTTGGTGGGGCCAAAGCTGCGGTCGGTGAAGGCAGAGGCGAGAAAGCTGCCGGGGGTGTACTCTCCGGCTTCCTTGATGTAGCTTTCGTCAAAGCCGCTTTCAGCAGCCAGCTTCTGGATCAGTTCGGCATCGTAGCACCGGATGCCCAGATGCTCCGCCACCAGCTTGCCGATGGTCCTGCCGCCGCTGCCAAATTCGCGGCTGATGGTGATGATACGTTTTTCCATTAGACTTCTCCTTTCGTGCTCAGTTCACGGTAGGTCTTGAGGATGAGATAGCCAGCGATCAGGAAGGTGAGGATATCCGACAGGGGCATGGAGTACAGCACGCCGTCCAGCCCAAAGAACCGGGGCAGCAGCAGGGCAAAGCCCACGCCGAACACCACCTCACGCACCATGGACAGGGAGGTGGATTCCGCCGCCTTGCCCATGGCCTGCAAAAAGATGAAGCAGGCTTTATTGACACAGGCCAGAATGATCATGCACAGGTAGATGCGGAAGGATTTTACAGCAAAATCGGTGTAGTAGACGCTCTCGTTGGCGGCACCGAACAGCGCGATGAGCTGCCGGGGGAGCAGCTCCACCAGCACCAGCGCAACCACACCCACGGTGGCTTCTGCCAGCAGCAGTTTCGTGAACAGTTCCTTGACACGGGCGGGCTTTTTTGCGCCCATGTTGAAGCCCACCACGGGAATGCAGCCGGCCGCCATGCCCACCACGATGGAGATGACGATCTGGAAGAACTTCATCACGATGCCAACAACTGCCATGGGGATCTGGGCGTATTGTTCCTGCCCGAACACGGCGTCCAGTGCGCCATATTTGCGGATCATGTTGTTGATGGCGGCCATTGCCGCCACAAGGCTGATCTGGGACAGAAAGCTGGTAATGCCAAGGGTCAGGGTGCGGCCGCAGATGGAGCCTTTCAACCGGTAGTCGCCCTTTGCAGGGCGAATGATCTTCATGTGGAGCAGATACCACACCGCCAGCGCTGCCGTGACCAGCTGACCGATGACGGTAGCCACCGCCGCACCCATCATGCCCCAGCGGAAGCCGAAAATGAAAATGGGGTCCAGAATGATGTTCAGCACTGCACCTGCAAGGGTGGACACCATGGCAAACCGAGGGCTGCCGTCCGCACGGATGATGGGGTTCATAGCCTGCCCGAACATATAAAAGGGCACGCCCAGTGTGATATAGAAGAAATATTCCTGCGAGTGACGGTAGGTCTCGGCGTTGACCGTTCCGCCGAACATGGCAAGAATGGCGTCTGCAAAAATCAGATAGAGCGCCGCCAGCACAATGCTGCTGACCAGACACATCACCACCGCATTGCCGACGCTCCGCTTTGCCTTGGGGACTTCGTTCTGCCCAAGGCTGATGCTGACGAAAGCGCAGCAGCCGTCACCAATCATCACGGCAATGGCCAGCGCAACCACCGTCAGGGGGAATACGACCGTGTTGGCGGCGTTGCCGTAGGAGCCAAGATAGCTGGCGTTTGCAATGAAGATCTGGTCTACAATGTTGTACAGCGCACCCACCAGCAGCGAAATAATGCACGGGATCGCATACTTCTGCATCAGCTTGCCGATGCGCTCCGTGCCAAGGAATTGATTGGAACTTTCCATGGGATTCACCTTACCTTTCCATTTTGGGGCAAACAAAAACAACGAGTAGCACTCATGCAACCGGTTTTACGCATGAGTGCTACTCGTTGTACGAAATCATTATAGCCTGCCTGCCGGGAATTTGCAAAGGCAGTTTTGCACAAGAATCACACTGGGCATTCTGCGCAGATTGCACGAGGCAAACTTTGTGGAAGATGTCCTTTGAAGCCCGCTGCCCGGCCGTGGTACAATAAACTAAAAAGCAAAATTGCGCTGGAAAGTCTGTTTTTTGCAGTCGTTCCATACAAGGGAAAGAGGCAATACCATGTCACGGTTTCAAGCGGGAGCGCTGGTGGTCTACGGAAATCTGGGAGTGCACGAGGTGGAGGAGGTCGGGCTGCGGCGTTTTTGTGATGAGCCCGCCAGAGAGTACTACACCCTCCGGCCTTATTTTTCGGATTCCCATGACCGCAGCTATATCCCCACGGCAAAAGAAGATGCCCTGCGCCCGGTGACCCCTGCACAGCAGGCAGCAGCCGACCTTGCACGCATCAAAAAAGAAAAGCTGCCTATCCCGGCGGGGGTACAGACAGCGCTGGCAGAACACTATCAGGCGCTGCTCCACACCAACGATTTTTACCAGTACCTGACCCTGTTCAAGGAGCTGGGGCAAAAGCAGACCCAGCAGCAAAGCCGCGGCCGAAAGATCAACGCCATGGATGCGTACTTTTACCAGATGGTAGAGCGTGTCCTGCGGGAGGAGCTGGCGGTGACTTTCGGGGAATCGCAGCAGGAGGCAGGCAGACGGCTGCTGAGCATTCTGGACTGAAGCCGCATGGTGATTTTTACCAATAAATGCAAGGGCTCTTTTTGTGAAGAATCGCCTTTGCATTTGTTTTTTTCGTTTCTTATAATAAAAACAGGACGCTGCAATGCTATAATTTGCAGACATAAAACTTCTTTTGGATTGGAGAGAAGAACATGAAACGAGTGAAATCTGCCTGCATCTGCCAGACCCTGCACTTTACGCTGAAGGACGGTCTGGATCACCTTTATGCCGTCAAACAGGTTAAGGAAGAGGTCGAGACTTACAAGAAAAACATGGAGCGCAACCATACAAAGTATAAGATCGTAGAATAGACCGAGCAGCCGGACGGTTCCATCATTGTAAAGATCATCAAACAGTACAACGCTGCGCCTGTGGGCGATTATCTCAACTGATTTCCGTATCGAAAAGACCGCTTCCGTTCAAATGAAATGAACCCCAAAAGTTAGACAAAATTTAAAATCAAGCAACCTGAACGGTCGGAATCCTGTATTGCACAGGGGTCGAGGATGCGCTGGATGTGACCATGGCCCAGAGGACAGAGTTAGACTAGCTCATTTACAATGGCCCGCTTGGCTATGCCGATTTGATTCTGAATGGTGATCCGAAGGAATATCTGAGGAATGCGGCTGGGAGCCACGGGTTAGAAGATTGAGGACAAAACAAAAACAGGGTGTGCCCTGCTGGACACACCCTGCAAAAATCCACACACGATAAGTAAGGCAGGGAGTTCCCCAGAGCAGAGTTCCCATAAAACAGTATTTGCAAAAGTTCCCTAAATGGGGAAGATTTGGCGTGACTTCGGTCACGCCTTTTCTTTTGCTTCCAGTTCATCCAGAGGGATGTACCCCAGCCCATCGTACTTGATATGGATGTGCTGCACCCGCTTTCCGCTGGACTTATTCGGGGCATCCACATAGATGGCTGACACCAGTTCACGGAGAGCATAAGGGGTGAGTTCTTCAATATGAACGTATTTGTGCGCTTTCTGGACGAACTTCTCAATATTCTCGATCTGCTGTTCCTGTACTTCGATTTCCTGCTGGATAGAGAGGGCTTCCTCTTCCAGATGCTTCTGTTCGGCATCGTAGCTCTGGCTCATCATGTCAAAGCGTTCATCGCTCAGCTTTCCGCTGGCGTTATCCTCGTAGATTTTCATGAACAGCCGTTTGAGGTCTGCAATCCGCTTCTCATTCCGGGCAAGCTGCTTCTTCAGGACGGTCAGCTTTTCGGTGCTTTCCACCCGAAGCTGCTCCTCCATGACCTTGCGGAAGTAGTCTTCATGACGGAGAATGTAGTCCGTCACCCGCTGAACATGACTCAGTACACGTCCTTCCAGAACCTTTACCCGGATGAAGTGTCCCTTGCACTTGCTCCCGTTCTTCTTGTGCAGAGAGCAATCAAAGAAGTCTTGACTGAAGTCCCTGTTATTGGACGAACCATATTGCATCTTGGAACCGCAGTCAGCGCAGTAGACCATACCGGAGAAAATGCTGCTCTTGCCTGTTCGGGTCATACGGTGACGCTGGCTGCGAATCTCCTGAACCTTTTCAAACACATCATCGTCAATAATGCGCTCATGTGTATCCGGGAAGATAGCCTGATTTTCCACAGGATTCAGATGTCTCTTTTTATCCCAGATAGAGTTAGTATAGGTCTTGAAGTTGACTGTGCAGCCAGTGTACTCCCGGCGTTCCAGAATCAAACTTACTGCTCTTTTATCCCAGCGATAAGGGTCTTCCGGGGCAGGTGCGTTTGTGCTCCGGCCATGGCTCAACTTGTAGGCGGTAGGAGTCAGAACTTTATCTGCCCACAGTTGGTTCGCAATTTGGGTCGGCCCACGTCCCTCCATGCACATGGAGAAGATGCGCTTCACAATCGCAGCCGCTTCCGGGTCAACAAGCCAATGCTTCGGGTTCTCCGGGTCTTTTACATAGCCGTACGGAACATTAACCGTCAGCGGTACTCCACGCTCTCCCTTGGCCTTCTGAACGGCCCGAATCTTGCGGCTGGTATCGCGGGCGTAAAACTCGTTGAACCAGTTCTTAATGCCCGCAAAATCGTTATTTACGCTGTTCGGGTCAATGGTGTCGTAGTTGTCGTTAATGGCGATGTAGCGAACGCCATACTGGGGAAAGGTGAAGTTGGTGTACAGACCAGTCAAGGCAGAATTGCGCCCCAGTCGGGACAAATCCTTCGTGATAACGATTCCTACACGCCCTGCTTCGATTTCGACCAGCATACTCTGAAAGCCGGGACGGTCATAGTTCGTGCCGGAGTAGCCATCATCCACAAAGAACACCGGGTTCGGGAAGTGGTTCTTTTTGGCGTATTCCAGAAGGATGACCTTCTGGTTCTCAATGGACAGGCTTTCGCCGAGCCGTGCGTCCTCTTGCGACAGTCGGCAGTAAAGTGCGGTGATTTTATTCGTTGCTCCAGACATTGTTGTGTCCTCCTTATTCTGTGGAGCAACTGTCAGTACAGGATTGGTTACCGGATCAAGTATAGCAGAATTGGACGCAGTTGTCATTCGTCTGCACCCTCATCTTCAAATTTTTGCTGGGCGTTCTTGGCAACAATGCGCTCCAGTTTCTTCAAAAAGGATTCCTTGCCCTCATAGCTGCCGGTCACGGTGTAGGTGGTGTGACCGACTTTCTCCGTGGTGGTCAGTTCTGGAATCCAGAAAGCGGACAGGTTCTTGACATGGAGGTTGCCGTTCTCGTCCACATAAGAGCTGTGTTTCTTCTGCTCTTCGGTCAAGGGCTTCCGCTTGAAATAGATTTCATTTTCGGAGATGTTCACAGTCTCGCTGGTCTGCTCTTTCGGGGCATCATCATACAGCTGTGCGAAAAATGCCAGTGCATCTTCGGGTGGTTCTTCCTCCATGAGCTGATCGAAAACTCGCTGTTCCTCTGCCGAGAGGTTATTCCATGCGGCTTCCAACTCCTGCTCGTTGGCTGCGTTGACGAAGGCTTCGATCTCTTTTTTCATGGGGCATCCTCCTTTGGCTGCGGAAAGCGTTTTTCAAAAAGTATGGGTTTTCGTGAGAGCAAGAATCGTCCCGTGGCCACAAATTTTCAATTCTTGAAAATTTCCTGTCCCCTTTAGGACAGCTTCTTGTTGGGGCGTGCCTGCCCCAAACCCTGCCAGATAAAAGCAAAGGGGCATTATCTGCCCCGATGCTTTTCCTTTCGCTTCTGCTGTTTCAGTTCAAACTGACGTTGCTTTTCTGCTTCGCGTTGTTTACGGCTAAGTGCTTTTCGCACCAGATTGTTTTCTTCTCGCTGCATTTGCAACGCCTGCTGTGACTTTGTACCGATTCCTGTGGCAACTGTTTTCTTTCGGATTTGCCGTTGTAATCGCTTTGGGTTCACAGACTCTTTCTTTACAACTGTCTCAACAGATGGACTGAAGCGCAGCCGACTGTAATTCTTGAGCAGATACTCCCAGACTTCATAGTCCTTTGGTTCTGCACCAAACACGACTTTACACACTGAAAGCTTTCTTCTCTCAATACGTTCAAATACTCCGATCCAGAATGGAGCCTCAAAAAATACAGTCAGCTTTGTAGAATCAATGTCCATAACGAAACCCTCCTGAAATAAATCCTTACAGGAACGGACAACCCGGAGGGGAAGGTTACTTACCTACACCGTGCGGTGCAGACGGCTGGGCTACCTACCAGCTCTGGCATCTCTCGGGAAGAAATGCGTTGCGTTTTTATCCTGCTTTTATTATATTACAGTTCATAAAACACCCTGTTCTTAAAATACCCTATAACGCAAGTATTCGGTAGTTTTCTAACAACACTACTAAATGCATTTCCAAGTTTAACACTAATATGTGCATCGGATCCTAATACAACCCTACGTCCTCCAAGCTGAACATATCGATCAATGATACTGTATCGAGGCAGCGGTTCGTCAGAAGCATTCATGATGGAAGACGTATTAACTTCAAGAATAATGTCTTTTTTAATCATAGCATTTAATATTTCATCCATGATAGTATCACTGACGTTCCAATTATCAAAATAACGTCTGGGAAAATCTATATGTGCCATCGCCTGGAACTCGCAGGTCTGAATTGATTTTAACATAAGATTATAGTATTCATCAATCGCTTTTGATTCCTCTATGTTTTTTGCACCTGGAAAAACAGAGCCATAGCAATGATGAATGCTTCCTAGAATATAATCAAAAGGCATAGAACTGTAATCCTCGAATTCAGTAGGGAATAGATGTGGCTCGGAGAATTCAATCCCAATCAAAATCTGAATGGAGTTATAAATACGTCTTAGCCTATTCACTTCATAGAAATATTCTGACACATCAAAATTTGTAGAAGCTTTATTAATTATTCTTCCCACATTTATTTCAGAAGAATTGAAATCTACATGATCCGTAAAACAAATAATTGGAATCCCAATCTCTATGGCTTTTATACACTGCTCTTCCATAGATGACTTTCCGTCGGGCGAAAAAGTAGTATGAATATGCATATCTGCCAGCCTCATATTATCCCTCCACATAAAATAATATGGTTATTCCTTTTATACACAAAAATAATTGCATTATATTGTCATTGTAGAGACACACCTACTGCCGTGCAAAGGAAAGACAGTACACCCACCTTTCATGTTATGGTTAGCACGGGCGCATACATAGGTGCGTCCGTGCGTCATAGTATTATGGTGAGCGCAAACGATAACCATTAAAAGAATAGTCAACAATGGTTAGAGGGATAATTCATCATTAGTTTTTCTTACGTTTCCTTTTGGCTTTATGTTTTGCAAAAGGGTGACGTTTTTCTTTTCTTATCCCTCTTGTTGTATCAGCTTTATTGTCAGAAAGCTTGTGTATCACAGGCGACATCTTTTCAGGTGAATCAGACGTAGGAGCGTCGTTCCCTTTATTATAATCACTTACTAATTGACCACAGGCAGCTTTTATTCTATTACCTCTTGATTCCCGAAGTTTTACTTCCAAGCCAGCCTCCTCTAGTCTAATCTTAAATGCAACCAATTGTTGCTTGTTAGGACGTTTGATTCTCTTACAGGCAGTTTCATTATATTGTAAAAGATTAATCAGTACATTTTTTCCTCTAAACCATTTACCAAGTTGTCTTACGTCTGAAGCCCTATCATTAATTCCAGGAGCGAGCAGATATGCAATGGTAATCTTTCTGTTATGTCGTTCAGAATAGGAAAGCGCAGCTTCGACAACACTATGAATGCTATTGGATTTCATGTGCGGCATAATCATGTTTCTAGTTGCTTGATCCGTTGCGTGAAGAGAGAGTGTAAACTGAATCTTTAAATGCTCCTCTCTCAGTCGCTTCAACTGTTCAACTGGTCCAACAGTCGATACATTTATGCCATCTGTAGGAAAATTAAGTCCATTGCGATCACGAAGTATATGAATACTTTTAATCAGATTATCATAATTAAAGAGAGGTTCTCCCATCCCCATAAAAACGATTCTGTTGACACGTTCTTTCAAAAGAACGATTTGCTGAACTATTTCAGCTGGTGAAAGATTGCGAATAAATCCATTTTTTCCTGATGCACAGAAAATACACCCCACCGGACAACCGACCATAGTGCTAACGCATACCGTATTGCCAGTCCTTCTTTTAATGCATACTGTTTCAATGCAGTAGCCATCTTGTAATTCAAAAGCATACTTTGTAGTATCTCCCCCTACATATATGTCTTTTATAGTCATAGTTTGATTTTTAGGACTTACGCCATTTTTATACAAGGTTTTGAATAAAGACTTAGCTCGTTCTTCTCCCATACATTTGGCTACTTCATCAAAAGTATAATTGTACGGATTGCCCTGAATCATTTCTAATGTAGGAGGGCCCATTTTCTCTTTATTTGCCATGATAATTCCTTTCCTCGCATTGTATTTAAGTAATATTTTACACAAGCCAACTTGTGTGGATTATAACTTGAAAACATCAAAATGGTACACAAACCCCATTGTATATATTATACATCTTTTTTTCTTTCTGTCAAGATAGAAATTGCATCCCAATAATGTGAATTATATCATTTTTCACTTATTGGGATGCATACTTACTTAGAATAATCTTATAGTTGCTTATTCAATTCCTTGCTTCTTGCTCCTGCCCTTTGTCTGGTCCTTCGGCGTTTTTGGCTTTTTGCCGAGCCTTGCGGCATCACGCTTCATCTTCGCCCTCTCAAAGTAGCAAGTCTTTTCACGCTTCGGAGCGTTCTTCTTTGCTTCGATAGCCGCCTGATTCAGCTCATCAGTTACGACTTTCAGCCTTTGCTCCTTAGTATCAAGCTCCTCCTGCTGGGGGAACGGCTCTGCTACGATCTTCTGCGCTTCTGCGTGGTCAAGCCTGAGCTTTGCGAGGTTATCCTGCGTTCTCTCGATTCTGCCGTCGATGTTGTAGAGGGCAGCTTCAAGACGATTCAAGTTGTGGGCAAAACTCTCGATCAGCTTCGTGGTATGTGAAGTGGCACCTTGCAGGCCAGCCGACATACCGCCGCCTATCATGTTGCTGTTTACTGTAACGCTCAGGTCAAAGCCCTGGAACGAGCCGACTTTCACGGGAGTATCGGCATATTTGATAGCCAACACAGCATCTTCAAGAGCCTTATGATTGTCCATTTCCATTCCTCCCTCAGCTTATCTGCCGTACACAAATTCCATGTTCGCTATGTACAGCTTATTTACCGCATAAACACAGCCATACGGCTTATCCACTTTCAGGAGAAACTTTCTGCCGTTCAGCTCAGATACAGCATTTTTGATCTCATCACGGGTGAACTTCGACAGCTCATCGTGGTCACACAGTTCATCGACAGTGGAATAATCCTTTTCGACCTTGTTGAGCATTACGGTAAGAACCGGAACACAAGCCTTAGCATCGAAGTTGTAGTTTACCCTCGGTAAGCTGATTCTTGTAGGGTTTGGCATAGAAAAACCTCCTTGACATAGTTCATCTGAAATAAAAAATCGCTCCTCATTGCTGAGAAGCGATGTACGGTATTCAATTTTGGGCATAAAAATAGCGGACAGCGCTTCTGTTATGAAGCACCGTCCGCTTTTGTCCATTATCCAGTTTGATTTGTCAACAGGCTTTCTACCGTTTTAAGGCTGTTTTCGGCTTCTACCAAGTTTCTACCAACTTTTATCCAGTTGGTTTTCTACCGAGTTTCTACCAGAATTCTTCAAAATGCTTGTATTTTCAGAACAGCGCTGTTACACTGTTTTTGGGCTTTCTACCACCAAAAAGCCCCATGGAATCGGAGTTTTAGTGTGACTCAGTGTGACACGGTGGTACTCAGTGTGAAATTGGTTTGGTAATACCATATAAAGCACATCCCTGTGCATTATATCTACCTTAATTGGTTTTCCAAGTGAAGTATACCACACTCGTGGTCAAATGACCACCCATATATACGAGAATTTGGCCGTTTTACTGCGTACGTGCGTACCAACCTTCCGTACGCACGTACGCAGCGATTCGCCCGAAACGCCCCTATATAACCGTTTCCCCTCGGAGAGCCCACTACACTTTGCAGGCCGCAGGGCTGAAAGTGTCATAGTGGGTTATTACACTTCCGCAGAAGTGCATTTCCCTCGCCGCAGACAGCCCGGTGCACCTTTGTGAGAGCTTTCTGTGCGGCGAATCCTCATCGCCCACAGGCGATATGAGCAGGGATTCCAAAGGGGCGCAGCACCCTTGGCACACGACTTTGGTACAAAGTCTAGTGTGTTACACCTTTCCAGAGGTGTATACGTTCCTGAAATGCAAAAAGCCCCATACCCAACACCTTAACGGTGCGGACATGGGACTTGATGCTTCCTCGGCCTAGCCGGGTACTCCGTAACCAATCCTGACAGGCAGTTGCCGTGTCATTTTTCGAAAACTGTTTTACGGATACCCAGCAAGCGGGAACTTCCTGTTTTTCTTTGGTTGCAATATGAGCCTGCTCCGCCTGCCATAGGCAAGCTCGCGTTTGCGCAGCGCAGCGGAGCAATGAAAGCCCCAGTGGGGCTTTTAAGCGACCGAACGGTCTTGCGTTAGCAAGATGGAGGGGCCTCGCCCCGACAAGTGACCGCTGACCTTCCTCGCTGTTCCAGCAGGCAAGGATCGCCGGGTAGAATGCCCGTGCCAGACGGTCGATGACTTCATCGGGATAGGGGGAAAGATTCGTGGATTTTTTCTTCTTGTTCAAACGCACACTCCTCTGATCGTCCCACCGTGGCAAAGCCGGGCGAGAAAATCAAAGTTCCAATTTTTATCAGGCGCAAGGGCGCGGATGTTTTCCTCCCTGCACTTGCGGCTGGTGGCTCGTTGATGGCTTACAAGCGCCTATCGTTATGCGACTTTTTCATCGTTCAGCATTTCTTCAAACTGTGCCATATACGCCTTGTGCTGCTTGAGGATTTTTAGCGTTTCAGTTTTGGCGTAGGAATCGTCCGGTAGCTTAGGCAAGTATCTCATCAAAAAATCAAAGTCCTGCTGAATCCGCCGGACAGCGACCTCCAGCGCAGAGTAGTTGATTTCAGAGTAGTGTGAGTAGCTCGACTGCGGAGCAGGGCAATCCTCCGGGTGCAGAATCTCGTGCACGATCTGCTTGCGGTTCGGAAAATCAGCTCTGGCAAGGCGGTGCATATCGGCATCACGGACTTTGAATTGCCCGGACAGGATTTTCTCCTGCATACCGGACACCATCTGTTCCATGATCTCTACGCCGCGCATGAACTTTTCAGAACGGGCAACGTAGGATTCGCTGACATTGTTCCGCTCTGCGATCTGCTTACGAACGCTTGCTTCTGAGGCAGTGGGAGGAATTGTGTCAAATTGACACAATTCCTCCGGGACGGTTTTCTTGGCAGCAGCCGTGTGCTGGTTGTTGCCGTTTCCACCGGGCTTCCGATGCTCCACACTGTACTGCTTTCCAATGAGGAACTTCTTCTGCTCCGGCGTGAGGTTGCGCCGCCCCAGCTGATTTTTGCAGATCCATGCGAGGACCTCTTCTCTGCTTTCAAATGGGAGCGGCATCGTGGAGAAAGAGATTTCGGGATGTTCCTGAACGATTTCATAACGATTGTGGCCGTCAACAAGGGTGTTGTTCCAAACGATCAAAGGAGAGAGCAGCTTGCCCTCTCTGAGGATATTTTCTTCAAGCTGCTTAAATTCATCATCGGTCAGAGGGGGAATCTGAGACTGGAACTCCGGGTCGATTTTCAGATTGATCATACACACACTCCTTTATCTCTCCTGCTGCGCCGGTTCTTCCTCCCGGAAAAAGGACGCAATATTCTGCTTTGCGGTTTTCAGTTTGAACAGTTCTTCCTTGGTTTCCTTGTACTGCTCGTAGAACTTTGCTTTTTCGGATGCCAGCTGCGCATACTCGGCTTCCGGCTTTTTCGGGCTGGGCAGCTTGGTGATGTCGTTTGCCTTAAAATAGGCTGCTGCCGCCCGGTGCGCTGTCAGCTCTGCACGGTGCTGTTCCTCAAAGGCTGCGGAGCAATCTTTTTTGTATTTCTATAAATAACAATCAAGAGGGTGACAACAAAAGCTGTCACCCTCTTGATTGTTATTTATTTTTCCCACGTTTTAGCTTTTTGTCGGACATCTATAATTTGGAGCTGGTATAGAATGCTGGGAATTGCAGAAACCAATGAAAAAATACCCAAGACAATAGAATGCTTGATAATCGCAAACAGTGCAAATAGGAGCAGCAGGAATAGCCATGGGTTACGCAAATTGCGGTAGTATTTTTCTTTATCGTCATAAGAGGTATGGAGTTCAAAAGGCTTTCCATCATTTGTTTTTTCTACAATCAATATTTCTCGATTAAAAGTTGTTGTGTTTGTCGCAATACGACCGCCCCTTTCTGCCCATGGGCGCCAACGAACTTTTCCAACAGAATAGTTTAGATTGATGTTTTTGAAAAATACCTTGTAGCCCATATCCTCCAAGAAATCAGCGTAGTCCGTTGCGTTCTCTTTTGATTTTTCTCCGATAAACTCTACACAATAGGTTACTTCATCGGGCTTGCATTTCTCAAATTCGTATAAAAGTGTTCCCGTCCGAACAAGTTGATAGCCTTTTTCGGACATTTTGTTTAACCATTTTGCCTGTGCATTTAGCAATCCGCCAAAAAATCGATAACATTTTTTACTCATACTGCACCTCCAATAATTTCACTTGCGACGCTTACAAGTTCATTTAGTCTTGCAAGCTCTTTTTCTGCAATTTCTTTTCCCTGTGCTGTAATGTGGTATTCTTTTTTTCTTCCATCACAATCTCCGCAAGGTTCGATCCATTTCTTGTCCTGCAAAGAATTCAATGCTCCATATAAAGTGCCTGCGCCTAGGGAAAGTCGTCCATCTGTTTTTTCTTCAATAAACTGCATAACAGCGTATCCGTGTTTTGGCGTATAAAGAGAGAGCAGAATATAAAAGGTGACTTCTGTAAGCGCACCACTTTTTGCATTGTCGCGCATGGTTTGCCTCCTTGTTACGGTTACTGTAATAAATATATCACTAACCGTAATATTCGTCAAGCGGATTCAGGAAAAATATTTAATGGGTGTGTGGAAGAAGAACGGTCTGCTCTCTATTTGTTTTGTTGCTCGGCGTGTCGTGGTGCTGGGAATTACTAGGAATCGGTTGAACATTCGTTTTGGTCATTGTACCTCCTGTCTGTTCGATAACTCCTCGGTGAAGTTATGTAAAGCACGACACGCCGTTGCTGTTCGCACAGTCAGGCGCGAACCATGAGCAGGGTTTGGGGTGGGACCGCATTTGCGAAGTGCAGCGCAGCAATGAAAGCCCCAGTGGGGCTTTTAAGCGGCAGCGCGGTCTGCGACAGCAGATGGAGGGGCCTCGCTCCGACAAGTGCTACCCCAACAAGATCACTTAGAAAACTCGCAAGAGTTTGAGAAGTGAAGTCCCGGATGGACAGGAAATTTTCAAGAATTGAAAATTTGTGGCCACGGGACGGTTCTTGCCCTCTACCGCTTCGCTCAAAACTGTTTTCTGGTAATTGTTTCCGAATTGTTACGACGCAAAAATAAGTAGAAGTTGTGCTGCTCATGTAATGGGGTCGCCGTTTGTTCCGAACGCAGTTCCTGCCTCTGTTTGTGCAGCGGCGTTGACGAAAAGTCGGTATCACGTCCGGTCGGCTCATGAAATTTTCAAGGTGCAATCTTCCCCGGAAAAGAAAAATACCGCCCACGCAGCGCAGCGATGATTTTGTCGAGTGAAGTAAGCGGCAAAATGAATCGGGCGTGTTGCGGGGCGGTTAATTCTTTCGGGGTCTTTTCCTCACTGAAGTGGTGGATCTCACGGTGATAACCGACCACTTCCTGTGGCTGTGTTCAAAATGATATGCTCCCTATAACAGAGACACTGAAAAAACAGTTCTTGTCAAAGCAACAGGCCGCCCGGCGAATGCCGGACGGCCTGTTGCTTTGATGGATGAAGAAAAAGAAGAATTAAGACTTGACCTCTGCGGCAGCGTTGGTGCCTGCAATACGGCCAAAGGTGATGATGTCGGGGTAAGCGTTGCCGCCCAGACGGTTGTTGCCGTGGATGCCGCTGGCCACCTCACCAGCTGCGTACAGACCGGGAACGATGCTGCCCTCGGCGTTCAGAACATGGGCATCGGTGTCGATCTGGATACCGCCCATGGTGTAGTGCACGGTGGGGGTGCGCAGGCTGGCATAGAAGGGAGCCTGCAGAATGGTGGAGTCCTCGCTGGCGGCCTTGCCGAATTCGTCCTTGCCGGAGGTCATGCCTGCGTTATAGGCCTCCACAGTGGCCTTCAGGGTGTCGGCATCCACACCGATCTTCTCGGCCAGCTCGTCCAGCGTGTCGGCCTTGACGGAGTGACCGTCGTTCAGCAGCTTGTCGATCAGTTCGTTGCGGGAGTCGTCACCTGCAATGGCGCTGCTGTCCACGATCAGCCACATCTGACCATCGGTCTGCTGCAGCTCAGCCATGCTGATGGCGTAGCGGGTGTTATCCTCGTTGATAAAGCGCTTGCCCTCTTTGTTCACGAACATATACTCGGTAGCGCTGAGCCAGTTGCCCACAAACTCGCTCACGCAGCCGCAGTCATCGATGGGGTCGCCCAGAGGATGGACCTGGATCTGATCCAGATTGATCAGGTTGCCGCCCACGTTTTCAGCCAAAGCCAGACCGTCGCCGGTGCTGGTGGCAGCGCAGCTGGTCAGCTTGGTGGTGATGGTGCCGTTGGAATACTTATAGACCAGTTCACTGGAAGCAGCGTAGCCGCCGGTGGCGAGGATGACAGTCTTTGCGTTGACGGTAATGGTGCTGCCATCAGTGCGCTCGGCGATGCAGCCGTTCACGGCACCGTCGTCGCCCACGGTCAGGGTGGTCACCTTGGCGTTGGTTTCGATGGTGGTGCCCAGCTTCTCAGCGTACTGCTGCAGCTTCTCAATGTAGATGCGGCCGCCGTTGTCGCTCTCCTTGCCGGTGGCAGCGACCAGATCCACCTGATGACCACGGGCCCACTTGCCACCGATGGCCATAAAGATGTAGTCGTTCTTGAACGGCACGCCGATGGTATCCTCCAGCCATTTCAGAGAATCCACAGCGCCCTCGGCGTAGGTGCGGATCAGCTCAATGTTGTCGATAGAGCCGCCGCCCAGATAGGTCTGCAGTGCGTGCCAGTTGGGGCTGTCAAACAGGGTCTTGCCGTCCTCGGCCTGCCATTTTTCGTAGTCGGCACGGGTGGCATCGAGCAGTGCCTGATACTCCGGGTCGTCGGTGGTTGCAGCCAGAGCGGCTTCTACTTCCTTGCAGTTGTCGGCAGTCATGGTCAGCTGCTTCTGACGTGCGCTGTCGGCAACATTGTAGGTGCCCTCGCCCAGCTTGGTATTGCCGCCAATGGCAGCAGCCTTTTCCAGCACCAGAACGCTGGCACCGTTTTCGGCAGCGGCAGCGGCGGCAGCCATACCGGCACCGCCGGCACCCACCACGGCAACATCCACGTCATAGGTGGTGTCCTCGCCGGTGGTGGCAGACACTTCACCGTTGTAATCGTCGGGGTTCACGCCTGCGGCGGTCAGTGCGTTGCGCACAGCCTCCAGCAGACCATTGCTGGTAATGGTGGCGGTAGCCACAGCGTCCACAGCGATGGTGTTGTGCTCCACCATCTTGGGGATCATCTGGTCAAAGGCAATATCGCCCACACCCTCAGTCTCCTGCTGTTCCTTGACCTCGATGTTGGTAATGGCGGCATTGTCGTCCAGTGTGACGGCAACAACGATATCGCCGTTGCGGCCATTGCCGGTGCCCTCATAGGTGCCGGCAATAGAACCGGATGTTGCTTTGCTGCCGGAAGCGCCGCAGCCGGTCAGCAGACTCAGGACCATGGCAACGCTCAGCAGCGCTGCGATCCACTTTTTACGCATGATCTTACTCTCCTTATCGTGTATTGTGATCTTCTTTTTCCTTGTCCCGTAGGACACTGATATTATTTTAACGTGGAAAATGCGTGAAAAACAAGAAGGTTGCCACAATGATTCCATAGCAAAAAGCTATCAATCATGGTATACTCATAACAAGATGAAAAAAGACCCGGGGAGGAGCTTTTATGACGCTGAATCAGCTGCGCTATTTCCGTGTGCTGGCGAGCACGGAACACTACACCAAGGCGGCGGATGTGCTGAACATCGCACAGCCCTCGCTCAGCCGCGCCATCGCGCTGCTGGAGGAGGAACTGGGCGTGCTGCTGTTTACCCGGCGGGGACGCAATGTGGTGCTGACCGATGCAGGACGGGCATTTTTGCGCTATGTGGAGACCGGGCTGGATACGCTGGATGCCGGTGCTGCTGTTATGCGGGATTTCCGCAGCGGAGCCGAGCGGGTATCGCTTGGCAGCATTACCCCGGTGGTAAACACCTACCTGCCCCGGATGCTGGCCGCATTCCGGGAGGACGCCAACAGCAAAGCCTGCTTTGACATTCGTGTAGACCAGACCGAACGGCTACTGGCAGGATTGAAGGCTGGGCAGTACGATCTGGTATTCTGCAGCTATCAGCCCGGTGAGTACGACTTGCAGTTTACGCCGGTCGTGGAACTGCCCTTTGTGGTAGCCATGCGCAGGGACGACCCGCTGGCCGAGTTTCGGGAACTGACACCGGAACAGTTGGCAGGCAGACCCATGGTATTTACCGATTCGTCGGCATACTCCGACCTGCTGCGCCGGATGCTGGGCGAGTATGGGGGAGAGCCGGAGATCCGGGGCTACTCCAACGAGGACTCGGTGCTGCTGAGCATGGTACAGGCGGGGCTGGGCGTGTTTATCAGTACCGACCACCCGCAGATGTACAGCCCGGACACCGTGCTGATACCCCTGCGGCAGGATCGCTACCGCCGCTATGTGTATATGGTCACCCGGCCGGGACTTGCCGCCAGCACCTCGGCGGCGCAGCTGATCCGGTACAATCAGCAGCGCGCTGTGCCGGAGCGGGGACATCAGCCCCGCGCCGATGGCGGCAAAAACGTATGATCTGCCGTCTGCGACCATGTAGACGCACTTGCCCCCACAGGAACAAGAAACTGTTCCCTTGAAGTCTCTGAAAAAGATTGCAAATTCATATAGATTGTGGTATATATTATACGAAAGCGATTCTTAAACGAACGTTCCACCGTTCAATGATGTAGAAATGGAGGTGCCTGCCATGACCGCCGTGATCTATGCCCGCTATTCCTCGGACAACCAGCGCGAAGAATCCATCGAAGGTCAGATCCGTGAATGCACGGCGTATGCCGAAAAGAACGGAATCACTATCGTCAAGCACTACATTGACCGTGCTGTCTCTGCCAAGACGGACAACCGCCCGCAGTTCCAGCAGATGATTAAGGATAGTGACAAGAAACTGTTTGACATCGTTCTGGTCTGGAAGCTCGACCGCTTTGCCCGGAACCGCTACGACAGTGCCCGGTATAAGACCCAACTCAAGAAGAACGGTGTCAAGCTTATGTCTGCCACCGAGATCATCTCCGAAGGACCGGAGGGCATCATTCTGGAATCGGTGCTGGAGGGCTATGCGGAATACTACTCCGCTGACCTTGCCGAGAAGGTCGTGCGTGGACAGACTGAGAACATCCTGAAAGGCCGTTGTAACGGTGGTCGTGGAACCTTTGGCTATACGCTGGATTCCGAGCGGAAGTTCCGCATCGACCCTCTCACCTCGCCTTTTGTGCTGGAATCGTTCAAGAAGTACAATGAGGGTTCCACTATGAAGGAGATCCGGGACTGGCTGAACAAAAACGGCATCAAGAACCAGCGTGGCGGGCATCCTGACCAGTTCCACCAAGGAGCGGCTGGAGCAGCTGGAGGAAACCAAGCGTGAGCTTGAAGCCCGCATTGCGGAAGAAAAGCTGGCAAAGCCCAAGGTCACAGAGGAGTTCATTCGCTTTTGGTTGCTGCGGTTCCGTAAGCTGGACATGAGCCTGAAAGACCAGCGGCAGGCACTGGTGGATACCTTCATCAATGCAATTTACCTGTACGATGATAAGGTTTTGATAACCTTTAATTATAAGGAAGGTACACAGACCATCACATTTGAGGAAGCGACAGAAGTTGCATCAAAGGGAAATGGTTCGGATTTGGATTGCTTTACTGCACCACAAGAAAGACAGCTTTTGATAGCTGTCTTTTTTGTTTTATGCGGCAATTTCTCTTCAGCGGCACCGGCAGAACAGCGGACTTGAACAGGGCGGCAGCAAAAGGGGAGCACCGGCAGCGCTGCCGGGTCCCGCAGCCCGTCAGCACAGAATCGTTCAAATCGTTCTCTGCACTGGACAATCACCCCCTGTTCGCGGTATACTGAAAGCTGAATGAATGCAGAAAAAACGAGGTCGCAGCATGGTGGAACAGGCAAACGAATTGATATTGGATATCTTGCCCCTTTCGGCAGATACAGCACGGCTGGTGCGGGTGTACGGCACAGCGCCCTGCGTGGTGCTGCCGGGCAGCGTGCCTGCCCCGGAGGGCGGCAGCCTTGCCCTGACCGAGCTGGGCGACTACTGCTTTTCCGAAAAGCCCCGCAGCCTGCCTGCGCCGGATGCCCTGTGCCGCTACGCAGTAAGCGCAGACGGCACGGTGCGGCTGACCCGGGCGTTTGGGCAGGCGGTGGGGCGAAAGTCCGCCCGCCGGTACGATTTTGACCTTGACGCCCCGGCCGCGGAGGAAGAAGAACTGCACCCGGTGTGCGGCAGCTTTCTGGAGGAAGCCACTCTGCCGGACAGCGTTCAGGTCATTGGCAGCTGCGCCTTTTACAACTGCCGCAGCCTGCGTCTGCTCACGGTGGGCAGCGGGGGACTTACCGTGGGCAGCGATGTGTTTTTGAACTGCTTTGCGCTGGAGACGCTGCGGGTGCAGGCCGCACCGGAGCAGCCCACCGGGCTGTTTGCACTGGTGAACAACATCACCGAGGCGGTGCAGGCGCAGTTCTGGCCCGCCGACGCCCCCGCGCCGCTGGCGGCGCTGTGGTACCCCGCCTACTGGGAGGATATCGAGGAGACCCCCGCCCACATCCTGCTGCACACCTTTTCCGGGCAGGGATACCATTACAGACAGTGTTTTCTCGACAATAAATTCCTCCCCGCAGAATATGACGCCATCTTCCCACAGGGGCACGATGCCGATGACGCCGCCGTTATGGCCATGCTCTGCTTTGCCCGCCTGCGGTACCCGTGGCAGCTGACCGAAGCTGCCGCCGAGCACTATCGGGCGTTTCTGGCAGCCAACACCGACCGGGTGCTCGCCCGCCTTTTAAAGGCACAGGATACCGACAGCATCCGCGCCCTGCTGGCGTTGGACGTGCTGGATAAAGCCGCTTTTGCGTCCGCCGCCGCCCTTGCCGCCAAGGCAGAAAACGCCGCCGCTGCCGCCCTGCTGGCAGATGCGGAGCACAAAAAATATGCCCCCCAGCCCAAAAAGCAGCGGTACGATTTTGATTTTTGAGAGGTGACCACACGTTGCCAAAAGAAAAATTTTTCGACCCCCGCAAGCCCTTCCAGTCCCAGCGGCCGGAGACCCACGAAGAGTGGCAGGCGCGCATGGGCGGCGAGGTGCTGGCGGTGGTGCGCAGCGGGCTGTATCTGGACTTCCGGTTTCTGGATATGGCACTCAGCGCCCTGAACCCCGCCCCGGACGAGCGCTGCCGGGTGCTGGCCACGGACGGACAGACCCTGTATTACCAGCCGCAGCGCCTGCTGCAGCTTTATCAGGAGAACCCGAAATATCTCAACCGGTTGTATCTGCACACCATATTCCACTGCGTATTCCGGCATTTGTGGCTGAAGGGCCGCCGGGAGCCGCAGCTGTGGAGTCTTGCGTGCGATATCGCGGTGGAAAACGTCATTGACAGCTTACAGCGCAAAAGCGTGATGCGCCCGCTGACCTATGTGCGGCAGAACGCCTACCGGCAGATCACCGCCGAGGAAAAGGTGGTGGCGGCAGCGCCGGTGTATCGCTGGCTCACCCGGCAGACGCCCGGAGTGCTGCGGCAGCTGGAACGGGAATTCGTCACCGATGACCACCGCCTGTGGCCGAAGGATGCCCCGGAGCAGCCCCAGCAGATGCCCACCCCTCTGCCGCAGAAAACGTGGCAGAAGATCGGGGAGCGGATGCAGACCGAGCTGGACCTGCGGGATAAAGAGGCGGGCGAGGGCGCCGATGCCTTAAAGCAGCAGGTGAAAGCCGCTAACCGCAGCCGCCGCAGCTACAAGGACTTTCTGCGCCGGTTCTGCGTCCTGCGCGAGGAGGTCAAGCTGGACCCGGATGAGTTTGATCTGAACTTTTATACCTACGGCCTTTCGGTGTACGGCAACCTGCCCCTCATCGAGCCGCTGGAAAGCCGGGAGAGCAAAAAGATCGAGGAGCTGGCATTGGTCATCGACACCAGCTACTCTACCTCCGGCGAGCTGGTGCGTGCCTTTCTGGCCGAGACCTACACCCTGCTGAAAGGGCGGGAAAACTTTTTCCACCGCATGAACCTGCACCTGATTCAGGCCGACAACGCCGTGCGGCAGGATATTTTGATTCGCAACGAGGACGAGCTCATCCACGCTATGAACCACTTTGAGCTGCGGGGCGGCGGTGGAACGGACTTCCGCCCGGCCTTTGAATATGTAAACCAGCTTTGCGCCGAAAAGAAGTTTTCGAACCTGCGCGGCCTGCTGTACTTCACCGACGGCATGGGCACCTACCCGGCGCGGCGTCCCGGCTACGATACCGCTTTCCTGTTTTTAGGGGAGCGGTTCGATGATGCCAACGTGCCGCCGTGGGCGATGAAAGTGGTACTGGACGAAGAAGAATTTACCGGTGCGGCAGCCCGCCCGGCCAGCGCCCTTGCGGACGCTCTGGCTGAGGAGGACGATCTGTACCGCGAGCTGAACAACTCCTGACAAGAGGGGGAACCATTATGAATATCAAACGTGCCAAAGAAGAGATCGAGCATACCGTAAAAGCCTACCTTGCCAAGGATGCGCTGGGCGAATACGCCATTCCCGCCATCCGACAGCGCCCCATCCTGCTGATGGGGCCTCCGGGCATTGGCAAAACGCAGGTGATGGAGCAGGTGGCCCGGGAGTGCGGGGTGGCACTGGTGGCCTATACCATCACCCACCACACCCGGCAGAGTGCCGTGGGTCTGCCCTTTATCCGGCAGCGCCACTACGGCGATAAGGACGTGTCGGTGACCGAGTACACCATGAGCGAGATCATTGCCAGCATCTATGCCAAAATGGAGGCCACCGGCCTTTCTGAGGGTATTCTGTTCATCGACGAGATCAACTGCGTGTCCGAAACGCTTGCGCCCACAATGTTGCAATTTTTGCAGTGCAAGACCTTTGGCAATCAGGCCGTGCCTGCGGGCTGGGTCATCGTGGCGGCAGGCAACCCGCCGGAGTACAACAAATCCGTCCGGGATTTTGACATCGTGACCCTTGACCGTGTGCGCCGCATGGATATCGAGCCCGACCTGCCGGTGTGGAAGGACTACGCCCGCGCCGCGCACATCCACAGCGCCATCCTGAGCTATCTGGAGCTGCATCCCCAGAACTTTTACCAGATCAATGCGGACGTGGACGGCACCCAGTTCGTCACCGCCCGCGGCTGGGAGGATCTTTCCAACCTGCTGGACACCTACGAAACGCTGGGCTTGCAGGCAGACGAGGAGCTGATCCGGGAGTATATCCAGCACCCGAAGATCGCCGAGGACTTCTCGGCCTATCTGGACCTGTACTACAAGTACCGGGACGATTACGGCGTGGAGGAAATTCTTGCCGGGCAGGCAAAGCCCGCCGTGTTCGCACGGCTGCTGCAAGCCCCCTTTGACGAGCGGCTCAGCCTTGTCAGCCTGCTGCTGGCGGGGCTGGATACCCGTTTTACCGCCTCTTTGCAGGCGGATGCCGTGGCTGATGCCTGCTACGCCTTTTTGCGGGAGACCAAAAAGGCGCTGGCTACCCTGCCGGAGGATATCCCGGACGGCTCCGCAGAACTGTTCAGCCAGCAGATCAAGGACTACGAAGCCGAGACCCAGCAAAAGCGCGATGCCGGGCTGCTGGGCAAGGCAGAGCTGACCAACCGCCTGCAGGTGCAGGCCGCGCTGCACCAGTGGGAAGGCGAGCTGCGCCGCGCCAACGCCGCCGGTACGCAGGAGGCCTTCGACCTGCTGCGCGGTCAGTTCCGTGCGCTGGCAGACCAGCGCGAGACCACCCAAAAGACCGCCGCCGCTGCGCTGGAAGCCGCTTTCGACTTTATGGAGCAGGCCTTTGCGGAAAGTCAGGAGATGGTGGTGTTCGTCACCGAACTCACGGTGAACCCCGCCTCCCACCAGTTCCTCACCGAGAACGGCTGCGAACGGTATTTCAAGTACAACAAGGATCTGCTGCTGGATCACCGCAAGGCCGCTTTGCAGCAAGAGCTTGCCGCCGAGCAGCGCCGTCACGGCGGGGTGTAAGGCACGGAAAACGATTGAATTTCTGAACCCCTTTTCTCACAAGTGGGAACGCAAAAAAGGACACCGCACGAAGCGGTGTCCTCTTTTTTGCTTATGATAACTGTCAGGATCAGTGGCCGCAGCTCTCGCAGTGCTCGCAGTCCTCTTCCAGTTTGCCCACGATGGGTTCCGGATCGATGCCCTGACGGCGGTAGTAGTCGGACAGGGCAGCCTTGACGGCCTGCTCGGCCAGAACAGAGCAGTGCACCTTGACCGGGGGCAGACCTTCCAGAGCCTCCACAACGGCCTTGTTGGTCAGCTTCAGCGCCTCGTCCACGGTCTTGCCCTTGATCAGGTCGGTGGCCATGCTGCTGGTGGCAATGGCTGCGCCGCAGCCAAAGGTGAGGAACTTGACGTCCACGATCACATTGTTCTCGATCTTCAGGTACATGCGCATGATGTCGCCGCACTTGGGATTGCCCACTTCACCCACGCCGTTTGCATCGGGCAGCTCACCTACGTTGTGCGGATTTGCGAAATGCTCCATGACCTTGGCACTATACATACTTGCCATAATTACTGTTCTCCCTTCAGGCTGAACTGGCGGGCCTTGTTCTGACCCTGCAGCCACATACAACTCATAGCGCGGCGGCGGGGGATGACCTCCTCCAGCACGTCACACAGATATTTTGCTTCTTCCATGGTGTTCTGCGGGCCAAAGGTGAACCGCATGGAACCGTGGCCGATCTCCTCAGGCACGCCGATGCTCAGCAGGACGTGGCTGGGGTCCAGACTGTCGGAGTTGCAGGCAGAGCCGGTGGAGGCGCAGATGCCGTGCATATCCAGATCCAGCAGGATGGTCTCGCCCTCCAGACCCGGGAAGCTGATGTTCACATTGTTGGGCAGACGGGGACTGCGACCGCCGTTCAGGCGGGCTTCCGGGATGTTCTTGAGGATGCGGTCGATGACGTAATCGCGCAGCTCGCTCTCGTGGGCCATGCGCTCATCCAGATGCGCCGTGGCGATCTCCAGTGCCTTGCCCATGGCAGCAATGCCGGCCACGTTCTCGGTGCCTGCACGGTGGCGGGCCTCCTGACTGCCGCCATCGATCAAGTTCTGGGGCCATACGCCCTTACGGCAGTACAGTGCACCCATGCCCTTGGGGCCATTGAACTTGTGGGCGCTCATGGACAGCATATCCACGCCCAGCTCCTTCACATCCACGGGGATGGCACCCACAGCCTGCACCGCGTCGGTGTGCATCCAGACACCGTGCTTGTGAGCGACCTCGGCAATCTCCTTGATGGGCTGGATGGTGCCGATCTCGTTGTTGGCCATCATAATGCTGACCAGCGCGGTATCGGGACGGATGGCAGCTTCCACGTCCTCGGGACGGATGTAGCCCTCGGCGGTGGGCTTGATATAGGTCACTTCAAAGCCCATGCGCTCCAGTGCAGCCATGCTGTGCATGATGGCATGGTGCTCAAAAGCGCTGGTGATGAGGTGCTTTTTGTTCTGGCGTGCCTTGGTGAAGGCAGTGCCCTTTACGGCCCAGTTGTCGGCCTCGGAGCCGCAGCTGGTAAAGAAGAGCTCAGCCGGACTTGCATTGATGGCCTTTGCCACCTGCGCACGGCCGGTGTCCACGAATTCCTTGGCCTCATAGCCGATGCTGTAATGGCTGCTGGGGTTGCCGCAGGCACCGCTCAGGGCTTTGACCATCATTTCCAGTGCCTCGGGAGCACAGGGAGTGGTGGCAGCATTATCCAGATAAACCACTTTTTCCATGTTTTCCATAGGAATGATCCTTTCTTATTGAACGCGTCTGCAGGAGCCTTGAATGCCCTGTGCAGATGCGGAATCCTTTCAACGGATAAGTTATACCATATCATTCCCTAGTATGTCAATATGAATACTGGATTTTCGTGATTCAGTCACCTTTTTTGCCCTTTCCGGTCAGCTTGCCCAGCGCTACCTTCCACTTGGGGTAGCCCCAGCGCTTATCCTCGGCAAAGTCGTCCGCCAGCTTCCACGGAAAGATGCCGCCGTCAAAGTACAGGTTTCCGGCTTCGTCCACCCGGTCCAGCTTTTTGGGCAGATAGCTCTCGTCGTAATAGCTCTTGCGGCGGTCCGGCAGTACCCAGTGCAGTGTGCCGTCCTCATCCATGCCGGACGCCCACACGCCGAACACAAAGGTGGCAGCCTCGCCGTAGCAGTGCTGCTCAAAGCGGATAGCGCCATCGTAGTAGAACTTGATGACCTCCAGCGTGCCGGATTCCTTTTTGCCGTCCCGCCCTAAGGTAGGGCGGTAATCCTGCTGGTAACGGCAGCCGCAGTGGCTGCCCGCGAACTCTTTTGCATGGAACGACATGGCATGGTTTCCTTTCTGTTGTGGTTTTGCGCTTCTTATTATAATAAGCGGCTTTTTAGAAGGCTCGCCCTCTCCGTCACGGCTTACGCCGTGCCACCTCTCCCAAAGGGAGAGGCAAGAGCACTGCAGGAAGCTTTCTTATTATACCTAAAGCTTTAGCAATGAGCCTTAGACCTTGGCTCTCCCTTCGGGAGAGCTGGCGCGGGAGCGCCTGAGAGGGTTTTAAAAATGCCCCTCAAAGTCGCCCTCGATCTCGTAGGGCCAGCTTAAAATGCCGCCAAGGTCCCGCAGGTCGGTGTAGCCAAGGCTTTCCAGCTTTTGCACGGCATCGGCGCTGCGGCGGCCGGTGCGGCAGTACACCAGCCACAGGGCGTTTTTATCCGGCAGCACCTCGGCGGCACGGTCGATGACCTGCCCCAGCGGCAGCAGCTTTGCCCCGGGGATGTGCCCCACGGCGTATTCGTCCGGCTCGCGCACATCCACGGCGACGGCCTTGCCGGAATCCAGCAGACGGATGGCGTCTGCTGCGGTGATCTTCTCTGTCATACTCTCACTCCTCAAAGATAGGTTCTGTTCCATCCTATGATAGCAGACCTTTTTTGTTTGCACAAGAGGTTTGTCCTTTGCAAAATCCGAGTAACGTGCTATACTATGAAATACAGCAAGGAGAGGACTACCATGAAATTTTCCACCAAGAGCCGCTACGCCCTGCGCCTGATGGCGGAGCTGGCGCGCTATGCGCCGGGCACCACCGTCAGCCTGAAGGAGATCAGCGAGCGGCAGAACCTGAGCCTGAAATATCTGGAGCAGATCGTCACCCCGCTGGCGCGGGTAGGGCTGGTCAAGAGCGAGCGGGGCAGTCAGGGCGGCTACCGCCTGACTAAGGATGCTGCCGACTACACCGCCGGCGAGATCCTGCGCGCCATCGAGGGCAGCGTGGCGCCCATTCCGTGCCTTGGCAGCGTGACCAACGAGTGCCCCATGTCCGAGCAGTGCTTCACTCTGCCGTTCTGGGCGGGGCTGGACGAGGTGATCAACCAGTATATCGACAGCGTCACGCTGGAGCAGCTGGCAAGCCAGCTGCCTGCGCTGGATTCCGCCGCGCAGGAGAGCTGCTGCAGCTGCGGCGGCACGAAAAATGAGAAATAAGTAAAAATAAGGCTTGACATTCCCCTTTGCATCGGCTATAATAATCAAGCATTCAGCAAATGTATATAGGGGTATAGCTCAGCTGGTAGAGCAGCGGTCTCCAAAACCGCGTGCCGTGAGTTCGAAACTTACTACCCCTGCCATGACGCACAGGTTCTTCGGAACTTGTGCGTTTTGTTTTTTGGTAAAACTCCCTCAGTCAAAACCGTCAGGTTTTGACTGAGGGAGTTCGTTCCTCCACCCCCTTTTGCAAAAAAATTGCATTTTCCGCAAATTTGTGCTTGACAACAGACCGACTTTCCGATATAATAGAGCACGTTCCCGCGGTAAGACGCCGCACGAACTTGAGCGATCATGGCCCGGTAGCTCAGTTGGTTAGAGCACCAGCCTGTCACGCTGGGGGTCGTCGGTTCGAGCCCGATCCGGGTCGCCATTTGCTGCTATAGCTCAGTTGGTAGAGCGCATCCTTGGTAAGGATGAGGTCTCCAGTTCGAATCTGGATAGCAGCTCCAAAGGCAAGCACCTCGAAGTCTTAGGACTTCGGGGTGTTTTTTTGCGCTTTTTTCAGGGTAGGAGGACTGTTGCATCCTACTGCTTGTGGAAACCGCCCAAAATAGAACGACTTTTTCTCCCGGTATGTCAATTGAAGCTGCCTCCAAATTGTTATACAATTAACATAATGATAAAATATGGCACAGCGCTGCGTGTGCCGTGATAATTTTGGAGGTTTTGTATTATGGCTCGTTTTACTTTGCCCCGTGATCTGTACCATGGCAAAGGCGCTTTGGAGGCGCTGAAGTCCTTCACCGGCAAAAAGGCAATGATCTGCGTCGGCGGCGGCTCCATGAAGCGTTTCGGCTTCTTGGACCGTGCTGTGGAGTACCTAAAGGAAGCCGGCATGGAAGTGGAGCTGTTCGAGGGCATCGAACCCGATCCTTCCGTGGAGACCGTTATGCGCGGTGCCGAGGCCATGCTGAAGTTTGAGCCCGACTGGATCATCGCCATGGGCGGCGGCTCTCCCATCGATGCAGCCAAGGCCATGTGGATCAAGTACGAGTACCCCGAGATCACCTTTGAGGAGATGTGCAAGGTGTTCGGCATCCCGCCGCTGCGCCGCAAGGCACACTTCTGCGCCATTTCCTCCACCTCCGGCACTGCCACCGAGGTGACCGCTTTCTCCATTATCACCGACTACCAGAAGGGCATCAAGTACCCCATCGCAGACTTTGAGATCACCCCGGACGTGGCCATCGTTGACCCCGATCTGGCTGAGACCATGCCCAAAAAGCTGGTTGCCCACACCGGTATGGACGCCATGACGCACGCTGTGGAGGCTTATGTTTCCACCGCACACTGCGACTACACCGATCCTCTGGCCATCTTCGCCATCCGCATGATCCAGGGCGATCTGGTGGACAGCTACAACGGCGATATGTCCAAGCGCGACTCCATGCACAATGCACAGTGCCTTGCCGGTATGGCCTTCTCCAACGCACTGCTGGGCATCGTGCACTCCATGGCACACAAGACCGGCGCTGCCTTTGCAGACTACGGCGCACACATCATCCACGGCGCTGCCAACGCCATGTACCTGCCCAAGGTCATCGCCTTCAACGCCAAGGACCCGGAGGCCAAGAAGCGCTACGGCGTCATTGCGGACGAGATGAAGCTGGGCGGTGCAAACGATGACGAAAAGGTCAAGCTGCTCATCGAGTACCTGCGCGGCATGAACGATGCGCTGAACATCCCCCACTGCATCCAGCACTACGGCCCGGACTCCTACCCCACCGAGCAGGGCTTTGTGCCGGAGGAAGTGTTCCTCGAGCGTCTGCCCGAGATCGCCAAGAACGCCATCGCCGACGCCTGCACCGGCTCCAACCCCCGCCAGCCCAGTCAGGAGGAGATGGAGAAGCTGCTCAAGTGCTGCTACTACGACACCGAGGTGGATTTCTGATCCGTCCTTCCTTTAGTACACCTCCCCTAGCGGCAAAAGCCCCGCAGAGCACAACGCCCTGCGGGGCTTTTGCTGGTTATGCCAGACGATTTGAAATGCCCGCCGCGTGCGCTTTGGGCATATTCAGCGGAAAAATTATTTTTAATAGAGCAATGTCGGAGCGTCTGCGGACGCTCCGACATTGCATTTTCACGGGATTGAGACCCCAGCTGTGAAAAAGGGGTTCAGAAACGCCCGCAGGCGTTTCTGAACCCCCAATTCTAAATTATAATTCCTTGAACTATGGCCAGAGCAGCGCGGAGGCCATTCAAAATGGTCCTCCCGCAGCGGTAGACTTTACAGCTTGCTCAGCTGGGGACCCTGTGCGGTGTCCTTGACAGCCCAGCCCAGCTCGGTCAGCTGTGCGCGGATGGCATCTGCGGTGGCCCAGTCCTTGGCCTTCTTGGCGGCAGCGCGCTTCTCCACCAGCGCGGTCACCTCGGCGGGCACTTCGTCCTTCTTGCGGTTGTACAGCAGACCCAGCACGCCGGTGATCTCGTCAAAGGCGGCGGCAGCGGTCTCCAGTGCAGCCTTGCTGGAAGCAGCAGATAGGGTGTTGATCTCCTTGACCAGATCAAACACGGCAGCCAGCGCATCCGGGGTGTTCAGGTCGTCGTCCATGGCAGTGCAGAACTTGGTGCGTGCCTCGGCGGCCTTTTCCTTCAGGGTCTCGTCGGTGCCGAAGTCGGTCTTGCTCAGGGCAAAGTCCAGATTCTCACGGCAGGTGTACAGGCGCTCCAGACTGTTCTTGCAGCTCTCGATGAGGTCCACAGTGTAGTTCAGGGGCATCCGGTAGCCGGCGGTCAGCATGAAGTAGCGGATGGGCTCGTAGCCGTAGAGGTTTGCCACATCCCGCACGGTAAAGAAGTTGTGCAGGCTCTTGGACATTTTCTGGTTGTCCACGTTGATAAAGCCGTTGTGCATCCAGTAGCGGGCGAACTCGCAGCCGTTGGCGCACTCGCTCTGGGCGATCTCGTTTTCGTGGTGGGGGAAGATCAGATCCTGACCGCCGCAGTGCAGGTCGATGGTCTTGCCCAGATGGGTGCGGCTCATGGCGCTGCACTCGATGTGCCAGCCCGGGCGGCCCATGCCGTAGGGGCTTTCCCATGCGGGCTCACCGGGCTTTGCAGCCTTCCAGACGGCAAAGTCGGCGGGGTCTTCCTTCAGATCGTCTTCCATGCGGCTGCGCAGCTCGCGGTTGCCGCTCTCCAGATCGTCCAGATTCAGGTGGCTTAGCTTGCCGTAGCCGGGGTCGCTCTTCACCCGGAAGTACACATCGCCGTTTTTGGCAACGTAGGCGTGGCCGGAGTCGATCAGATCTTTGACGATATCCAAAATTTGGGGGATATGCTCGGTAGCGCGGGGCTGCACAGTGGGCTTTTCGCAGTTCAGACCGGCGGCATCTTTCAGGTACTCGGCCTCGAAGCGCTGTGCCACCTCCTTCATGGAGGTGCCCTCTTCCTGTCCCTTCTTGATGAGCTTGTCGTCGATATCGGTGATGTTGGAAACGTAGACCACCTTGTTGCCCCGGTATTCCAGATAGCGGCGCAGGGTGTCGAACACGATCAGCGGGCGTGCGTTGCCAATGTGGATATAGTTGTACACGGTAGGACCGCAGACGTAGATGCGGTACTCACCGGGCACCTGCGGTACAAATTCTTCCTTCTGTCGGGTCAGGGTGTTGAAGATCTGCATGGTCAATTCTCCTTTTTGTTCCAAACAGAAGCCGCAAAACAAAACGCCCCCGGAGCGGTGCACAAGGCACAGCTCCGAAGGCGGTTTTAAAATCAAAATCGCGGTTCCACTTCTGTTTGTCGCTCAAAGCCGGTAACGGCGGCGCACCGCACGGCGATACTTCCCCACGGGGTTCCCGCCGCGTGCTGTCCGGGCGCACTTTGCGCGGCGGTCTGCAAACAGGCTTCCAGCCAGTGGCCTGTTCTCTCTGCGCAGACGGTGTGCGGCGCTACTCTGCCCGGATAAACGCATTTATCCTTTTACCCCTTTATTATAGCGGTGCCACGCAGGGAAGTCAAGGTAGAACAAACCTGTGAAAATGAAATTCAGCCAAGCCTACAGGCTTGGCTGAATTTCAAATCAGAAAGATGCTTTCCTCTTTACCCGGGATACCGGTTCACTTCCAGCAGTTCTTCTGCCCGCTTTACCTGCTCTGCGGTGGGCGGTACAGCGTCCGGCAGGGGATAGGGGATGCCCAGTTTCTGCCACTTGAACAGCCCCAAGGTGTGGTAGGGCAGCACCTCCACCCGCTGTACCGTTTTCAGGCTGCGGATAAAGTCTGCTGTTTTGCGCAGCCTCTCCTCATCATCGGTCAGACCGGGCACAAGGACGTGCCGGATCCACAGCGGAATGCCGAGGTCAGAGATGTGCCGCGCCATGGCAAGGATGTTGGCGTTGTCCTTGCCGGTAAGCTGCCGGTGGCGCTCCGGGTCGATCTCCTTAAGGTCTAAGATCACCAGACTGGTGTTAGCCATCAGACGGTCAAATGCGGCCAGATACGCCGGGTCGTCCGGACGGAAGGGCTGCCCGGCGGTGTCCAGCGCCGTGTGCACGCCCTTGGCGCGTGCCAGCGTGAAGAACTCAGTCAAAAAGTCCAGCTGCCGCAGCGGCTCGCCGCCGCTGACCGTGATGCCGCCCTTTTTGCCCCAGTAGTTGCGGTAGCGGTATACCCGCTGGAACAGCGCTTCTGCCGTCCACGGCTCGCCGCCCTCTGCCCATGTTTCGGGGTTGTGGCAGTACTTGCACCGCAGGGCACACCCCTGCAAAAACACCACGAAGCGCACGCCGGGGCCGTCCACCGAGCCGAAGGATTCCAGCGAGTGGACGTACCCAAGGGTCTTACAGGACGCCATGGCAGGTACGGGCCAGCACGTCCAGCTGCTGCTCGCGGGTCAGGTCGATGAACTTGACGGCGTAGCCGGAAACGCGGATGGTGAAGTTGGCGTACTCTTCCTTTTCGGGGTGCTCCATGGCGTCCAGCAGCTTCTCCTTGCCAAAGACGTTCACGTTCAGGTGGTGTGCGCCCTGATCAAAGTAGCCGTCCAGCACCTGCACCAGATTCTCCACGCGCTCGCCCTCGCTGTGACCCAGTGCCTCGGGGTTGATGGTCTGGGTGTTGGAGATGCCGTCCAGCGCCCAGTGGTAGGGCAGCTTTGCCACGGAGTTCAGCGAAGCCAGCAGGCCGTTCTGCTCGGCACCGTAGCTGGGGGTAGCGCCGGGGGCAAACGGGGTGAAGGCAGCGCGGCCGTCCGGCAGAGCGCCGGTGTACTTGCCGTACACCACGTTGGAGGTGATGGTCAGGATGGAGGTGGTAGCCTCGGAGTTGCGGTAGGTGTGGCGCTTCTTGATCATCTCAAGGAAGGTCTTGAGCAGCCACACGCCGATCTCGTCGGCGCGGTCGTCGTCGTTGCCGTACTTGGGGAAGTCGCCCTCGGTCTCAAAGCCGGTGGCAAGGCCGTTTTCATCGCGCACTACCTTCACCTTGGCGTACTTGATGGCGCTCAGGGAGTCGATGACGTGGGAGAAGCCTGCAATGCCGGTGGCAAAGGTGCGGCGCACATCGGTGTCGATGAGTGCCATCTCGGCTTCCTCGTAGTAGTACTTGTCGTGCATATACTGGATGAGGTTCAGCACGTTGACGTACAGCCCGGCCAGCCAGTCCAGCATCTGCACATACTTGGGCAGCACCTCGTCATAGGTCAGGTACTCGCTGGTGATGGGGGCGTAGTTGGGGCCGCACTGCTCGTGGCTCTTCTCGTCCACGCCGCCGTTGATGGCGTACAGCAGGCACTTGGCAAGGTTGGCGCGTGCGCCAAAGAACTGCATCTCCTTGCCGGTCTGGGTAGCAGACACGCAGCAGCAGATGGAGTAATCGTCGCCCCAGACGGGCTTCATCACGTCATCGTTCTCGTACTGGACGCTGCTGGTGTTGACGGACACCTTGGCGGCGTACTTCTTAAAGGCCTCCGGCAGGGCAGAGGAGTACAGCACGGTCAGGTTGGGCTCCGGTGCGGGACCCATGTTCTCCAGCGTGTGCAGGAAGCGATAGCAGTTCTTGGTGACCATGCTGCGGCCGTCCATGCCGATGCCGCCTACTTCCAGCGTCGCCCACACGGGGTCACCGGAGAACAGCTGGTTGTAGCTGGGGATGCGGGCAAACTTGACCATGCGGAACTTCATGACCATGTGGTCGATGAGCTCCTGCGCCTGACTTTCGGTCAGGATGCCCTTGTCCAGATCGCGCTGGATATAAATGTCAAGGAAGGTGGAGATGCGGCCCACGCTCATGGCGGCGCCGTTCTGGGTCTTGATGGCGGCCAGATAGCCGAAGTACAGCCACTGGCAGGCCTCCTTGGCGTCCTTGGCGGGCTGGGAGATGTCGTAGCCGTAAGCCTCGGCCATCTTCTTCATGCCCTTCAGGGCGCTGATCTGGCGGGCGATCTCCTCGCGCAGACGGATGACATCATCGGTCATGGTGCCGTCGCCGCAGTTGGCAAGATCCTCCTGCTTGAACTGGATCAGGGCGTCAATGCCGTACAGGGCAACGCGGCGGTAGTCGCCCACGATGCGGCCGCGGCCGTAGGTGTCCGGCAGACCGGTGATGATGTGGGTGTGGCGTGCCTTCTTCATCTCGGGGGTGTAGGCATCGAACACGGCCTGATTGTGGGTGCGGGTGTAGTCGGTAAAGATCTTGTGCAGCTCGGCAGAGGGCTGGTAGCCGTAGGTGGTGCAGGCCTGCTCTGCCATCTTGATGCCGCCGTAGGGCATAAAGGCGCGCTTGAGGGGCTTGTCGGTCTGCAGACCCACAATCTGCTCCAGATCCTTCAGGTTTTCGTCAATATAGCCGGGGCCGTAGGAGGTCAGGCTGCTGACCACCTCGGTCTCCATATCCAGCACGCCGCCCTTGGCGCGCTCGGCCTTTTGCAGCTGCTGCAAAGCACCCCAAAGCTTATCGGTAGCCTCGGTGGGGCCGGCCAGAAAGCTTTCGTCACCGTTATAGGGGGTGTAGTTTTTCTGGATGAAGTCACGCACATTGACCTCTTCCTTCCAGATGCGGCCTTCAAAGCCTTCCCACTGTTCAAACTGGATCATTGGAACCTCCTTGCTCCATTACGCAGTTAGCGTTTTCTAACTAATGAGCCTTTGAAAAACCGCTCTGTCTGGGCGGTTTTCTGGGGGCGAAACGGTCTTGAACTGCCGGCTGCGGCAGTCCTGAATACAAGGTGTAGACAAAAATAAAAACCTGCCCACAAAATCTTGCGTTACTATAATAGCAAGAACCACTTTAAAAAGCAATAGAAAACAAGTGGGTTTTCTTCCAGCGGAAAGGCTGTTCTTTGGGCAGAATGTAGAAAAAACGCCGAAACCCCGGCGGCGCGGCAACTTTGCGAAAAAATTTGCAAATTAAGGGTTGACAAGACTAACCGTCTGTGGTATCCTGTTCTCGCAGCGGCGGTTAGCTAATTCTAACCACGTTGCACCAGAAAAAAGGAGCGTCTGCAAGCGCTCCGCTCCATTCCTCCATTCCTTTCTCTTTTCTACGGGAAGCGGCAGCACGGTTTGCTCTGCTGCTTCCGGCGCGGCACCGGCTGTGCTTGGTACCACAGCCGACGCAAAGAAAACAAAAACGGGACACTCAGCTTGACCACCTGAGTGCCCCGATTTTTGTTTTTACTGCCCCAGCTCCGCCAGCTGTTCATACAGCTGTGCTGCGCCGCCGCCGGGGTATTTTACGCTGACATAGGCGCTGTTCAGGATGCACACGCCGTCAGAGTATACCGTCAGCAGAAACTTCTGATTTTCGGCATCGTCATAAAAGCTGACGGTGACCGACTGCACCGGGAAGGTATCGTGGGTGTAGGCAGAATAGTTCTGGTTCAGCTTTTTGCGGCAGGAGACGGTGGAAAGCAATTCTGCCGTTTGTTGGAACTCTTCGCTGTCCATGGAGAGGAGGTGATAGTCCATGTCGTTTGTGCTGCCAAAATGCGCCACTTCCTCGGTGCGGAGCGTGCCCTGCGAACTGGCGCGTACCAGTGCTTTCAGGTCGATGGGATGGTATAGCACCGCAAAAGCTGCCAGTGCAAACAGGATAAAAAATACAGCGGTGCGGGGAATGTGGAAGCTTTTCATCCGTTCACGCCTCCTTTGGCGGCTCCATTTGGACAAGATGCCGCTGGGCGATGAAGAAGCCCGCGGCGCTGGCGGCAAATACTACATAATAGCTGGCGATGCGGTAGAGCATCAGCGCGCTCATCACCTCGCCCCGTTCCAGAAAACTGCCAAACACCAGCAGAAAGGCCGTTTCGATCGAGCCCATCCCGGCTACGTTGGGCAGGGCATTGGAGACGAAGAGCATCAGGCTGGTGAGCAGCTGCACCTGCCAGAAGCCCAGCGGCGAAAGCCCCATGAACCGGATGCACAGGTAGGGCAGGCAGAACAGTCCGAACAGCTTGAGCGCCTGCAGGGCAAAAATTTTCAGGCAGCGGGGCTTATCTGCCAGCAGGCGGCGGCTCTCGGTGCCCAGCACCTCCAGCTGTTCCAGCCAGTCGGAGCGGCGCTGCTGCCACTTTTCGGTCTTGGGCAGAAAGCCCAGCAGCCAGCGGGCGAGGTTTTGCACCAGCGGCGAAACACACAGCAGCACCAGCGCCACAATAATCACCGCTACCACAGCGTATGCCATGGGCAGATACCGCATGACACCGGTGGTGTTGGCGGCAAGCCAGCGGCGCTGTAACAGCAACATCACGGTGGCGTACAGGAGCACCGTGCTCTTGTGGAAAACGTATTCCAGCGTCATCAGCCCTGCGCCGGGGCCCAGCGGCAGCCCGGCCTTGTGCAGGTAGTACAGCTGCACCGGTACCGCACCGGCACCCAGCGTGACCACATTGCCAAAGGTGCCGCACCAGCCCACATCTAACCCTTGCCACAGCTTGAACTGCGGCAGACGGCTGCGCACGATGACCCACGCCACGCACCCTTCCAGCAGGGGGTAGCTGAGGCCGACCGCCAGCACCGCCAGCACCTGCCACACCGACAGCTGCGCCAGCGCCGTGGTGATCTCGACCCAGTGATCCTTAAAAATGAACACGATGATGCAGGTAAGTGCCAGCAGCACCAGCAGAGAGAGCGCAGTCTTTTTGCGGGAGGGCTGCTGCGCGGCGGCTTGGCTCATGGAAACAAAACTCCTTTCACAACCAGAAATTCTGGAACCAGTATAGCACATCTCCCACCGCCCTTTGTGAACGGAAGCGGAACTTTGTTTTGCAATTTGGGGGATTTGATAAAATGAGAATCCGTTGCGGGAAACTTTCTCATTGCGCCCTCTCAGTCACCTGCGGTGACAGCTCTCCCAAAGGGAGAGCCAAGAGCAC
>OBRJ01000267.1_pt1 | contig 40806 bp, 39 predicted proteins | sample 1494831 | NCBI WGS metagenome assembly OBRJ01 (sample SAMEA3360658, study PRJEB22359) | human gut metagenome | biome: ENVO:urban biome; feature: ENVO:human-associated habitat; material: ENVO:feces | place: Bangladesh | collected 2011
CACCTCTTGACAGTGCTAATATCCGGTGTTATATTGTACTCGAACAAAAGAGAGAGAGAAAAATCAAAAAGATATCTTCCCTTGTTCTCAATCAACACATCGGATTTGAACCGATTGTGCAAATCAATTTTTAAGTATCTTTTGAAAGGAGATATGACTTATGATGATGCATAATTATTTGGGCGACAACTTATTTGATGAAGATTGGGCAGATTCTCCACTGATGAGAGAGTACTTCGGGAAAGGTAATTTCCTGTATGGCAAGCACGCAAAACATCTGCTGCGTACCGATGTAAGAGAAACAGAAGATGCGATTGAGGCAGATATTGACCTGCCCGGCTTCAAGAAAGACGAAATTCAGGTACATCTGGAAAATGGGTATCTGACCGTTTCCGCAGAAAAGCATGCCGATAAACAGACAGGCAAGGGTAAATACCTGCGTCAGGAACGGTATTCCGGCACAGTCAGCCGTACCTTCTATGTAGGCGATACTTTGAAACCCGATGATGTCAAGGCAAAATATGAGGACGGTGTTCTGGTAATCAGCCTGTCCAAGAAGGTTCCCGAAGCAATCGAACAGAGAAGTCAGATTGCGATTGAAGGCTAACTGCGCTAACGCTTAAGTCGAAATCAGCTACATAACGAAAGCTCCTATCCGAACGGATAGGAGCTTTTTTTCAGCTTAATTTTTAATTCTTTTCAAATTCACATGCAATCGGCTGCTCATCCACAATCAGAATAATCCGATGCTCACCCTTGCCGATTGTGCCGCAAAGCCCCTTCCACTCCACTGTGGTTTCCAGAGATTCGCCTGCGGGCAGGGTTTCTGTTTCGTCCCGTTTCCATTGGGACACCCTTGTGCCGATGTTTTCCTTCCAAACATCACCCTTCTTCGTTTCCAGATGATATTCCGTAGGGTCAAATTCCACATCCCTGTCGGAATCGTTTTTCAGAACAAAGGTAGCCTTGGATGCCTTCAGCGTATCCTCCTTCAGGGTCAGCGTTACGCCGTCAATGGTGTTCACCTTATCAAAAACCGTTGTATCATCATTGCCGCAGCCGGCCAGCAGCAGTGTCAGAATTGCAAGCAGTACAAAGCCTCTTTTTTTCATGTTATGTCCATCCCTTTCTTGTCTGTTTCATTGTCTGATAAAAAGTATAGCATATCCTTCAGACGTTCAACAAGTCAAAATCCTGTTTTCGTCGTATCTTTTATGCGTCATATTTTCTGATGACCGCAATACCGATGGGTGTAGGCCCCGTATGCACGCCAATCGTGCAGCCGATGTGATACTGCTCCACCTCGCCCTGAAAGCCAAGCTGCCGCATTTCCTCAACCACTTCCGCATAAAGGGCATCAAATTCCTCTTTGTCATAGCCGTAGCCTGTGCAGATGCGGTAATCGTTGATATTCTTATCCTTGAAAAATCGCTTGGTATCGTCAATAAAGCGCTGCAGGGATTTTTTTCTGCTGCGCACAATGCCTGCCGCCTGCAGTTCCCCTTCGTACAGCTGAATCATGGGCTTGATTTTCAGCATGCTTGCCACCTGAATCATTGCCTTGCCCACGCGTCCGCCCTTTTGCAGATAGGAAAGGTCTGCGGTGGTAAAGAAAATACGGGAGGTCATTTTCAGCGTTTCGATGCGCTTTGCCGCTTCCTCCAGCGTCAGTCCGTCCTCCGCCATTCTTGCCGCCTCTGTCACCAGAAGCCCCTCCTGCACCGTCGCGGAATAGCTGTCAACTACGATGATTTTGCAGGCAGGGTATTCCTCCATCAGCTCCTCAGCAATCAGCGTAATGCTCTGATAGGAGCTGCTGAATTTTGCAGTCAGGTTGAAATAAAGCACCTGCTCGCCTGCCTTTGCATAGGGCAGAAAGAAATGATAGAGATCCACCTGCGTGGGGGTGGAGGTTTTTGGATAAACGCCGGGATTTTCCGCCATTTCCCTGTAAAATTCCTCCGCGGTGATTTCTACACGGTCTTTTTTATAATGCACGCCATCCATGGAAACATAATATGGAATGATGCCGATGTGGTATTGTTCCTCCTGCTCCTTTGTGATGTCGCAGGAGCTGTCGCTGAGCACACGAAATTTCATAAAAATCAAGCCTCCGATAAGTGTAGGTTATAATAAAATAGGGTTTGGTAAGGGTTTCGTAGGGATTTTGCCGAAAAATGAGAAAAATTTCCCTTTTGGCTTGCCCCTTCTTGGTACTTTCTTCTAGTTCCATTTATAATTGTAACCCATATTAGCATACTATTTTCCGATTTACCAGAGAAAAATTAGTTTTACTTTAAAAGTAATTGACTTATAATTAGTTTTATATTAAAATCAATTCATATTGTGTTAAGAAAAGGAAGTTTCTTCCTTCTTATGTTTTAGCAAGTCGAAATTTTATTTCGGCTTAATGTTTCGGGGAGAGGAGTAAAAAAATGGAGGCTGTTACAGGTAAGGCTATCGTGACAAGCATGATGCGTTTGGCTGCGGAAATGTCCAGCTGGAATAAAGCGTATGCCACAGAGGATAAGGTTGCCAGGAGGATAGAGGAGCTGGGGCTGACACAGCATCAGGCGCAGGTTCTTGGCTTTTTATACGGAAATCCGGAGTTGGATACGGTGTCGGCTTTATCCGCGCGGCTGCATGTCAGCAAGGGCAGTCTGTCCTTAATGCTTTCCAAGCTGGAGGCAGGCGGCTTTGTGCAGAAAAAAGCGGCAAAGGATGGCGATGACGGCAGAAAGATTTATATTTCCCTGACGGCGAAGGGCGAATCGGCAGTTCAGGAAATGGTAGAGCTTCTGGCAGAAACGGCTGCGGTTGCGTTTGACCGTATGGATGCGCATCGGCGCATGCAGATTTATACAAAAGTACAGGAATTATTGGAATTATTCAATACAGGAGGATGGAAAGAATGAAAAAGCGTATTTTGATTGCACTTGCGCTGTGCATGGCACTTGGCACAGCCTGCGGCAAGAAAGAGGTAGAGGAGGAAAAGACCCTGCGCTCCGTTGAGGTAACAACGGTCGGCAAGGGGGATATTGCAAGCGAATTTTCCTATACCGGCAAGGCAGCCCCTGCGAAGGAGGTTTCCGTTGTGCCTACCGTTCCCGGCAAGGTGCTGAGCTTCAATTATGATGTTGGCGATAAGGTTGGTCAGGGCGCGGTTCTTTTTACCGTAGACAGCACCGATTTGCAAAATAACATGCGCTCCCTGCAGGCAAGCTACAATGCCGCAAAGCTGGGACGCGATAATGCAAAAAGTACATACGACAGCAATAAACTCCTGTATGATGAGGAGATTATCTCCAAAAATGAATTTGATCAGATTAAATATGCGTATGAATCCGCGGATGCACAGCTTGCCTCCATTCAGGTGCAGATGGATAACCTGAAAAAGAATATCAGCGACTGCACCGTTACCTCTCCCATGACGGGTGTCATTGCCACAAGAGGGGTAGAAAGGGGCAGCTTTGCCTCTCAGGCAGCCCCTGCATATACGGTTATGGATTTGTCTACCATCAAGGTTGAGGTCAGCGTTTCCGAACAGGTGCTCAATACCATTCAGGTTGGCGATAAAGTATCCGTTCTTATGACAGCAGCATCCGAAACACCGCTGACAGGCACGGTTGCAACGATTGCCCCTGCCGCAGAGCAGACAGGCATGTATACCGTAAAGGTGGAGCTGGATAATAAGGACGGCAAAATCAAATCCGGCATGATGGCAGAGGTTTCCTTCACCATGGCAGCCTCCGATGATACTATCCTTCTGCCCAGAAATGCAGTCATTGAAAAGGATAACGAAACCTATGTTTATCTCATCAATAACGGCAAGGCGAAAAAGACAGCAGTTGAACTGGGTATCGAAGCAGAGGATACCATCGAAATCAAAAGCGGGCTGAAAAAGGGCGATAATGTTGTAACCAAAGGGCAGACCTACCTTTCTGATGGCGAGGAGGTTACGATTGCCAATACCGCTGCTAAAACAAAAGAAAAAACAAAAACAAAAACAACAGAAAAGGGGGAATAAAATAAATGTTCTCCAAGCTTTGTATCAGAAAGCCCGTAACGACCATCATGGTAACGCTGATGGTATTTATCGCGGGTATCGTTTCTTATTTTAATCTGGATCAGGCATTGATGCCCGATATGGATTTGCCCATTGCCGTTGTTATGACAACCTATGTGGGTGCATCCCCTGAGGAAATCGAGGAGCTTATTTCCAAGCCAATGGAGGAAAGCCTTGGCTCCATCGCAAATGTGGATACAGTTACCTCCTATTCCTCAACCAACTCGTCCATGGTGCTGCTGCAGTTTGTGGACGGTACGGACATCGACATGGCTGCGGTGGATATGCGAGATAAAATCGACCAAATGAAGTCCACCCTGCCCGATGCCGCAGGCGACCCTATGGTGATTAAAATGGATATCAATGCCATGCCAATCACCATCGGCGTAAAGGCGGAAAATATGGATCTGGAGTCCTTGAATGACCTGCTGGAGGATAATGTAGTCAATCGTTTGGAGCGTATCGAGGGCGTTGCCTCTGTCAGCCTTTCCGGCGGTATCACCAATGAGGTGCGCATTACCGTTGACCCTGTCAAGCTGGCGGGCTACGGACTGACAACCTCTACGCTTTCCGGTCTGCTGGCGGCAGAAAACATGAACCTGCCCTCCGGTGACCTGACACAGGGCAACACAACCGTTGCCGTGCGTACCATCGGTGAATTTACTTCCGTGCAGGAAATCAATAATTTGCCGATTCCCACCTCTACCGGCGCAGTCATCCATCTGAGTGACGTTGCAAGGGTTGAGCAGGTCGAAGCGGATAGAGATTCCTTCACCTATATCAACGGCGAAAAGGGGATTCTGCTTTCTGTAGATAAGCAGTCCACGGCAAATCTGGTTAAGGTCAGCCAGTCCCTGAAGGACGAAATTGCAAAATTACAGCGGGATTATCCCGAACTGGAAATTGATATGCTGTCCGATACCTCCGATTATATCGAAATGTCCCTGTCCAATATCACAGAGACAGCGCTGCTGGCGGCAGTCATTGCGTTCTTCGTTCTGCTGCTGTTCCTGAAAAACGCAGTAACGGCAGGCATCATTGCCGTTTCCATCCCTACGTCCATCATGGCAACCTTCGCCCTGATGTATGTGACGGATATCAATATGAACATGATTTCCATGGGCGGTGTCGCGATTGGTATCGGTATGCTGGTAGATAACTCCGTCGTTGTTCTGGATAGTATCTATCAGTATTATGAAAGAGGCTACACTGCCGCAGAATCGGCGGAAATCGGTGCGAAAGAGGTTTCCATGGCAATTATCGCCTCAACGCTGACAACCGTAGCCGTATTCCTGCCTATGGCACTTATCGGCGGTACAACCGGTGCCATGATGAAAAACCTTTCCTTTACCATTATGTATGCGCTGATTGCATCCGTTGTGGTTGCGCTGACCTTCGTGCCTATGGCATGTGCGCTCCTGTTAAAGAGAGAAACAAAAACCTTCGTTTGGAAGAACCTCAAGTTCCTTTCCTTTTTGGATCGTTGGGAGGGCGCGATTGATACCCTTTCCAGAAAATATGAAAAGCTGCTGAAATGGGCATTGCGCCATAGAAAGAAAACGGTTCTGACGGTGCTTCTGGTATTCATTCTCAGCCTTTGCAGTATTCCCCTTGCAGGGATGGACTTCATGGCGAGCATGGATGAAGGCGTTGCCACCATTTCCGTAGACCTGCCGAACGGTACGGATTTGGATACCACAGAGGAAACCACCCTTGAGGTGCTGTATCGCCTGCAGGATATCCCTGAAGCGGATGTGGTTTATGCCAATGTCGGCTCCGGTATGCTCAGCTCCGGCACAAACTCCGCCTCCATCACCATAAACCTTGTGGATGCGAAGGACAGAAAGCGTTCTACAGAGGAGGTCTGTGACGATATCGAAAAGCTGCTGGCGGATATCCCCGGTGCGGATATTACCGTGTCCTCCTCCGATTCCGCAATGGGCTCTCTGGCATCTGCCGATGTGACGATGAATGTATATGGCTACGATGCCGCAACGCTGGTTGATGTGGAGGATGAGCTGATTGATAAGCTTTCTCAGGTGAATGGTCTTTCCGATGTGGAAGGCTCTACAGGGGATACCGTTCCCGAAGCAAAGGTAACGATTGACCGCGCAAAGGCATCCCAGTACGGCATCACGACCGCATCTGTTGCCGGTGCGCTGAGTACAGCCATTTCCGGCTCTACTGCAACCCAGTATAAGCTGGACGGCACAGAAATCGACGTTGTTATCCGCTATGATACGAACAGCGTAAATTATCTGACGGATTTGAATAATCTGACCGTAACCTCTGCTTACGGCACACAGGTTCCTCTGAGCGATGTCGCTACCGTAACGATGGACGAAAGTGCAACCACCATCATGCGTGAAAATCAGAAGAACTATATTACCATCAGCGCGAATGCCGATAACATGAGCACCAGTGAGGCACAGAAGCTGGTAGAAAAGGCCATGGCGGATATCGAGCTGCCCGATGGCTGCACCTATCAATTCAGCGGCATGATGGAAAAAATGAATGATACCTTCCGCAGTCTGGAAATTGCAATGGTGGTAGCGGTTCTGCTGGTATACATGATTATGGCATCCCAGTTTGAATCCCTGCGCTATCCCTTCATCGTGATGTTCTCCATGCCTCTGGCGATTACGGGTGCGATTATCGGTCTCTTGATTACAGGCAATACCATCACCATGCCTGCCATGATGGGCTTTGTCATGCTGATTGGTATGGTAGTAAATAACGGTATCGTTCTGGTAGACTATACGAATCAGCTGATGGATCGCGGCATGAACTGCTATGACGCGCTGACCAGTGCAGGGCCGCGCCGTCTGCGCCCCATCCTCATGACAACGCTGACAACCGTTCTGGGTATGGTGCCTATGGCGCTGGCAACAAGCGAAGGCTCCGAAATGATGCAGGCGCTTGCCATTGCGGTTATCTTCGGTCTGACGCTGTCCACAGTGGTTACGCTGATTTTCATCCCCGTTCTGTATATGTGGATGAATGAAAGAAAGAGAAAATCCAATGCCAGAAAAACAGCAAAGCGGATTGCGAAAAACGCAAAGCAGCATGCTGAGGAGCTGGCAAGGGAAAGAGCTGCACAAAACAATGCAAAACCGGTATAAAATACCGATAGAAAATGGTATAATGAAGCCGTTGGGAGCTTTTCCCGACGGCTTTTTCGTAAACAAAAATTTGATTTCACATAGAAAAAAGGAGCAGAGGGTCTTATGAAAATCGGCTTGGTTCTGGAGGGAGGCGCAAACCGCGGTGTATTTACCTCCGGCGTTTTGGATTATTTTATGGAACAGGATTTGGGAAAGGCGTTCCGGTATGTCATCGGCACCTCCGCCGGCGCAGGCAATGCCATGAATTTTATTTCGGGACAGCATGGACGCTCCCGTGATACCACTATCACAAAGGATAAGCGGTATGCCTATTTTGGCTTGAAAAATATCATCCGGACAGGGCATCTGTTCGATATGGAAAATATCTACTGGAGGGTGCCCACAGAATATAATCTCTTTGATTTCGATGCGTATTTTAGAAACCCCATAGAACGGGAATATACCGCCACAAACTGCCTGACGGGACAGGCGGAATATCTGACGGATCATGGCACAGACCGCCGCTATCTGATGAATATCGGCATGGCATCCTCCGCCCTGCCCGGTGCAACGCCGGCAGTTGTCATCAATGGGATTCCCTATGCGGACGGCGGTGTTGCGGATTCCATTTCTGTCCGCCGCGCCTTCGCAAGGGGCTGTGAGAAGGTGGTCATTGTGGAAACCAGAAGAAGGGAATTTCGGATGCAGCTTTCCAAGGGAACAAAATTTCTGGCGAAGCGCAATGAAAAGAAATATCCTGCCTTTGCGGCGGCAATGCGCAATCGCCCCGAACGATATAATGCTACGCTTGATTTCATTCACGAGATGGAAGCGGCAGGCAGGGTCTTTGTCATCCGCCCTGAACAGCCCGAGGTCAAGCGTCTGGAGAAGGATTATCAGAAGCTGAGTAATTTCTATCGGCATGGCTATACACAGGCGGAAAAGGCGTTTCCTGCCCTGCAGGCGTTTTTAGCGGAATAAAAGCGAAATAAAGGAGAAATGGCATGGAAAGAATTGATAAAATCATAGCATCACAGGGGCTTTATTCCCGCAGTGATGTGAAATATCTGGTGAAGCATAAGCGGGTTGCGGTAGATGGGGAGGCTGTGACCTCCTCCTCTCGAAAGGCAGACCCCGAAGCAAGCGTCATTACCATTGACGGTAAGCCGCTCATCTTCAAAAAGCAGGTTTACCTCATGCTGCATAAGCCGCAGGGCTATGTTTCCGCAACCGAGGATAAAACACAGCCGACCGTTCTGGAGCTTGTGCCGCAGGCATATAAGGGCAGAGAGCTTTTCCCTGCCGGCAGATTGGATAAGGACACCACAGGGCTGATGCTTCTGACGGATGACGGCGTTCTTGCGCACAATATCCTTTCTCCCCGAAAGCATGTCCAAAAGGTTTATCGCGTGGAGCTGGATATTCCCGTTACAAAGGAAATGCAGGAGGGCTTTGCGGCAGGCGTGGAACTCAATGATGGTGTCTGCAAGGCGGCAAAGCTTGTCATCCTTGGCGAAAAAACCGCCGAGGTAACCCTGCAGGAGGGGCGCTATCACCAGATTAAGCGGATGTTCGGCTGCTTCGGCGCAAAGGTGGTTTCCCTGCACCGTCTGGCGATGGGAAATCTCTATCTGCCTGCGGATTTGCCCGAGGGCGCATGCAGAGAGCTGACCGCAGAGGAGCTGAACCAACTGCAAATGCACGAACCTTGATTCTGACTTCGGTGCTGACTTTGTCGGCACCATTATTTTTTGGAATAAAACCCCCCTTTTTCGCCTATATTAAAAGGGAAAAGGAGGGTTTTTCCATGCAAAGGGAACGGCTTAAATTGGAAGGAGAGGAAATCCTTTCCACCCTGCGGCGGATTCAATTACAGCTGGAATGTGCCCAAAGTGCGTTCGAGGATGTGACGGATGAGAGCCTCATCGACAGCTATATTTACGAAATCATTGCCTTGCAGAAAAAATACGAATATTTTCTCAGGGCGGCGAAGAAAATGGGGCTGACGAACGGGGTGCAGAGAAGGGCGATTTAAAAGGGGGAAGGCTTTATGGCGAATTACACACCGGGGGAAGCAATCATGTTCTGTGCAATTTTTGTTTGTCTGTTCGCGCTTGCGCTTCTTGCGCTGGCAAGACCTCTGCGGATGCTGTGCAAATGCGGTATTTCTGCGGTCTTGGGCGCGTTTTTGCTCTTTCTGGGCAAAAGCCTTGGCGCGGCGGTGGGCATCAATGCCGCAACGCTTGCGGTTTCCGCATTTCTGGGGCTGCCCGGCGTGGCAGGCATTTTTCTGCTGAGCTTTTTCTTATAGAAGCGGAAGGGCATTGTGGAGAAATCTGTTGAAAATGTGGATAACTTTGTGGATAACTGAAAAATGCTTGTGAGTAACATCTGAATAAACCTGTCGTCCGGCAGGTTTTTTTGTTTTGTCGTCTATTTTTAAATTTTGTTCACAAACGCAGGTGCTTCTTATGATAAAATAGGGGAAAACGAGCAAAAGGAGGAGAGAACTCCGTGGAATTTTGGGATCACCTGCAAATGCAGCTGGAGCATAAGGGCTTTTGCAGGGTAGAAAATAAAAAGAACTGGTACTGGCAGGAGGAAAACCCTGTTCTGTATCTCATCTGCCTGTTGGATGGGGCAGAGGAAGGCTGGCGCGAGGAAAACATGACCTTTGCCGATTTTGCGGGAAAAATGGAAGGCTGTGTCGAGGAATTTCATTGCACAAGGGTGGTCGCGCTGAGCGTCCTTGTGGATAACCAAGAAGGGACTTTGCCTGTGGATTCTGTGGAAACTGCATTTCAGGCCTATGATAACAGGCTTTATCGTGTTTTTTGGCATTTTTCGCCCGAAACGGGCAGGCTTTCCGCCGCACAGGGACAGCCGACACAGCTTCTTGGCGTGGAGAAGCTTCTGCGCGCGGCGGCGGCAGGCAGGGAGCCGGAGGTTCTCGTTCTCAGGGATACGAAGGAACAGAAAACACCCGTCGCAACGGCAGTGATTTTCGTCATCTGTGCGGCGCTTCTGGCGTGGTGCATGCTTTCGGGGCAGAGAGAGGAAATCCTTTCCGCCTATGGTTTGAGCCGAGAGGGGATTCTCGCAGGCGAATATTATCGCTTTTTCACCTGTATGTTCCTCCATGCAGGACTGCTCCATCTGGCATCCAACAGCATTTATCTTTATTATTTCGGCGTGCGGGCGGAACGCCTTCTCGGTACGGGGAAATTTCTGGTGCTGTATCTGGTTTCGGGGCTTTGCGGCGGCGTGTTCAGTGTGCTGTTCAGCGGCAATGCAGGCGTTTCCATCGGCGCATCGGGGGCAATCTATGGTCTGCTTGGCGCAATGCTTCTGCTCACCAAAAAGCGTGGCGCACGTTATACGGGCATGAATTATTCTACTATGCTTCTTCTGGCGGCAACGGCGATTGGGTTCGGCTTTTTGCAGGAGGGCGTGGATAACTTCGCACATATCGGCGGTTTTCTGGGCGGTATTGCGGTGTTTTCCTTGCTTCTGCGCAAAAAATGAGCAAAGCTGTGGACAAGCTATGGATAACCTGTGGAGTTATCCCCAAAAAAGCTGTGGATAAGGGGGTGTTTATCCCCAAAGAAATTATGCAATACAAGATGAATATTCTGATTTGCCGTAAAATCAAGGAATTTTCGGGCAGTTTTGCGTGAAAAAGAAAAAACAGACACTATATCTTGGGTTTACAGAATCAGTTATCCCCAAAATTATTGTGGATAACCCCTACATCCTGTGGATAACCTGTCTGAACTGTGGAAAAAAGGAGAAATTTTATGAACTATATCACAAAATTGCAGGAAAACCTGCTGACAGCTGTGCAGACCTCGCCCTATCATGAAAAGACCATCGTCTTTGGTGAGGGTGCCGAGACACCTCTGCTGATGATGATTGGCGAAGCCCCCGGCGGTGACGAGGAAAAGCAGGGCCGCCCCTTCGTCGGCAAGGCAGGGAAGAACCTTTCCGCCTTTCTGGAGGTGGTCGGTCTGAAACGAGAGGAGATTTATATTTCCAACGTGGTCAAGCTGCGCCCCACAAAGGAAAGTCCCAAAACGGGCAAGGCGGTGAATCGTCCCCCCTCTGCGGAGGAAATCGCGTTTTTCCTGCCCTTTTTGCAGGCGGAAATCAAGACGATTGCGCCAAAGGTGCTTGTGACACTGGGGAATGTCCCCCTGAAGGCGGTCACAGGGGAGAAAAAAGCCGTTATTGGGGACTATCATGGCAGACCTGTGGCATTGCCGGACGGAAGGACGTTGTTTGCACTTTATCATCCGGCGGCAGTCATTTATAACCGCAGCTTGCAGGCGGTATATGATGCGGATTTGCTGGAACTGAAAGTGTTTTTGCAGGAGGAGGGATTGCTGTAGTTTTTTCGGAAGAGGCAGACGGATAGAATGAAACGGAGGGAGAGCGTATGGGTTTACGAAAACTGACACAATGGGAAGAAACCGTAGCGAAACAGGAGCAGAAGCAATTTCGGCTGATGAATATTGCCATTGTCTGCGTCATTGCGATGTGCGTGGTGCTTTGGCTCGTGCAGGATCAGCTTTACGGGGATGTGGTGCGGACAGGCGCGGCTGTCTATTTTGGTGCTTTTACTGGCGCAGGCATCGGACGCACCTTGCGGAGCAGAAAAGAGAAGGAGTCGGCGGAAGAACAGAAAAGAAATGGGAAGATACTGGTCTGGATTCTCTTTCTTCTGGTAATTGGTGGAGCAATCTTTTTGAAGGAGTTTCGGCTGACGGCGGTGCAACTGCTTTTCTCAGGGATTCCTGTCCTCTGGTTTTTCAGAATACAGAAAGCGGACTGCGATGAGAATTGTCTGGAAAACTGCGAGGTTATCCTGATGACAGTTATGATTCTGGTCGGTACCTTTGTCGGCGTGAAGCTGATGGGGCTGACAACCCTGCCAACCGTGGAAAAGAAGATTGCGGCGGAGGGCTTCACAGAGATAGAATATAACACATGGATGTATGACCGTTGGCTCGATTTGGATGAGAATAACGAGAAGAAATATTACGTTTTCCAAGCGAAAAAGGACGGGCAGAACTGGCAGGTTGCCGCCGATCCGAAGGGCGGTCAGCTTGTGCAGATTACAGCGGCGGAGGATTGATGCCCCTTGCCGAAATAGGAAATTTTGTGTAGAATAGGGATAGAGGATTGTTGCTTCGGCGGTTCAGTCACTCTCTGAAAAGGGGGTGATGCTATGAATAATTATGTTACATACTCGGATTTAATCCAGTTTGGAATACTTATCGTAGCGATTATCTCCCTGTGTAAAACAGGGAGATAAATAAAACGACCGCCTAACAAAAGTTAGACGGTCAAACACCTAAACTCAGGACTGACCGCCTTACCACAAGCAACAATCCTTTTCTTATCTATAGTATACGATTTTAGAAAATCCATGTCAAGCGGAAACTTATTTCAGCCGTTCCCATTCCGTCTCTTTAAACCCAATCAGTACAAAATCTCCCCCAATCACCAGCGGGCGCTTCACCAGCATTCCGTTTGTCGCCAGCAGGGCAAGCTGTTCCTCCTCGCTCATATCGGGCAGCCTTTCCTTGAGGTTCTGCTCCTTATAAACCAGACCGCTTGTATTGAAAAATTTCTTGAGTGGCAGTCCGCTTTTCTCCCACCATGCCTTTAATTCCTCGGCTGTGGGGTTGTCCTCTACGATGTGTCTGTCGTCAAAGGCAACGCTGTTTTCCGTAAGCCATGCCTTCGCCCTTTTGCAGGTGCTGCATTTGGGGTATTCCAAAAATAAAACGCTCATTTTTTCGCTTCCTTTCCCTGAATTTTTCCTATAGTATAAACTTTTTCTGTTTTTTCCACAAGTGCTATTGTTTTTTTGAAAAAACTGCGTTATCATACCATTATACAGTGAAATTTATTGCAGTTACTATAAAAAAACACACCCAATAAGGAGGCTTGTTCCAATGAAAATCGTTATTATCGAACCCTTGGGTATCACACCCGAAAAGCTGGCAGAAGCAACCGCAGCAGTGAAGGCAAGAGGTCATGAAATTGTGGCGTATGACACAAAGGAGGAGGATCAGGATAAGCTGGCAGAACGCGGCAAGGATGCCGATATCATCATCATTGCAAATCAGCCCTTCCGTAAAAATGTTATCGAAAAATGCAAGAATCTGAAGCTGCTTTCCGTTGCATTCACAGGCGTAGACCATATTGATGTGGATTTCTGCAAGGAAAAAGGCATCTGCGTCTGCAATGCGGCAGGATATTCCACAAATGCCGTTGCAGAATTAGCATTCGGTCTGGCAATCTCCGTTCTGAGAAATATCCCTGCGTGTGATGCGGTTTGCCGTAAGGAAGGCACAAAGGCCGGTCTGGTTGGCGGCGAGCTGTTCGGTAAAACCTTCGGCGTTGTCGGCACAGGTGCCATCGGCAGCAAGGTTGCAAAAATCGCACAGGCTTTCGGCTGCAAGGTGGTTGCGTACAGCAGAACCGTAAAGCCTGAGATGCAGGGCGCAGGCATCGAATATCTGTCTCTGGAGGATGTGCTGAAGGTGAGCGATATCGTTTCCCTGCATGTGCCTTTGAATGATAAAACAAAGGGTCTGATTGGTGAAAAGGAAATCGCGCTGATGAAGAAAAACGCAATCCTGCTGAATACTGCGCGCGGCCCTGTTGTGGACAGCGAAGCACTGGCAAAGGCTTTGAATGAAGAAAGGATTGCAGGCGCAGGCATTGATGTATTTGAAATGGAGCCTCCCGTTCCTGCGGAGCATCCTCTGCTGCACAGCAAGCACACGGTTGTAACCCCTCACGTTGCATTCGCATCTCATGAAGCGCTGTTTACCAGAGCGCAGATTGTGAGCGAAAACATCCTGAAATGGGAGGACGGCAAGCCCCAGAACGTAATTTGCTAAGCTTGAGATTTTTGAGAAAACAGCATAAAACTGAATTGATATGACAAAATGGGCAATTTCAAATCCATAGGATTCCTGAGATTGTCCATTTTTTCTTGAAATTTTGTCTCCAAAAGCGTATGCTTTTGGGTATAAAGTTTCGGTCAAGCCTTTTCAAAGGCTTGCGGTGTGCGAGGCAGCGCCTTGCGAAAAAAAGAAGATAAAAAGGAGGAGATTCCATGCGATTCGGGTTTATCGGCGCAGGCAATATGGCAAGCGCTATCATCAGGGGCATGACCATCGGTACAAAAAGCTATGACGGTAAGGATATTTTCATCACAAGTAAATCCGGCACCTCTGCCCAGAAGCTGGCAGAGACCTGCGGTGCAGCTGCGGTGACAACGGCGGCAGAGGTTGTAGCGGTGAGTGATGTTCTGGTACTTGCGGTAAAGCCGCATATTCTGGCGGCTGTCCTGCCTGCGTTAAAGGAGGAAATTGCGGCAAAGAAGCCCTTGGTGGTTTCCATTGCGGCAGGCAAAGGTCTGGCATATCTGGCGGAGCTGTTGCCGGAGGGGACACCGGTTGTCCGTATTATGCCGAATATCAATGCAAAAATCGGTGCAGCAACGAGTGGTCTTTGTGCCAACGCACTGGTAACGGCGGAACAGAAAGCCGTTGTCAGGGAAATGTTTGCAACCATCGGCGCGGTTATCGAGGTGGAGGAAAGCCAATTCGGCATTTTCACCGTTCTGGCAGGCTCTGCCCCGGCGTTCGCCTATCTTTATATGGACGCATTGGCGCGCGCCGCAGTCAAGGCAGGCATGTCCAAGAAGCAGGCACTGGAAATCGCTGCGGCAACCGTAGAGGGCAGTGCGAAAATGGTGCTCGAAAGCGGCGAGCATCCCATGTCTCTGGTGGATCAGGTCTGCTCCCCCGGCGGCACAACCATCGAGGGCGTAGCCGCATTGCAGGCAAATGGCTTTGAGGCAACACTGACAAAGGCCTTCGATGCCGTTCTGGAAAAGGATAAAAAAATGTAAATCGAAAACTGGTTTTAATTTCGGAGTGTAAACAAAGGGATTTTCAAGTGGCGGAAGGGTTTGGGAAACGAAGAGTATTCCCAAATGGAATCCGCAGGAGGAATTCACTTCCGACGAGGAAAACAACGGGTTTCAAGGCTTTTTTGCCGATGGAACCCGTTTGTTTATTCCTCTGTTTGAACTCGTTGAAATCCTGATTTCAACGAAGGGTGTCGACAAAGTCGACACCCTTATAAGGGGGCTATATCAAAATCAGAAGAACAGATGGAAGGTATTAAATCTCCAGCCTGCATCTTCCTTCCAGAGTACAAACAGAAATTCCTGTGTGGTGTAATCTTCGGGATTGTCCGGGGTGGTGTAGAAATAATCACCCTTGTATGCCTCGTTGCTGTTGGTGTAATATGCGGTTGCCTTGAAGCCGATTTCGTCATCGCTTTCCTTATCTATTTCAAAGGTGTGCCCTGCATAGAAGATATTCGAGCCTCTGCCGCCGCCCAGATAATATAGACCGCCGTCCTCGCCCTTGGTGAACATCAGGTTATCCTTGCTGAGGATGCTGTTGTCTACGAAAAATTCCGTGAAATACTGCAACAGATAGGTACGGAAATCCTCATAGGTCGGGAAACGGGGATCGGTGATTTTGTAGTATGTCAATTCATCCTTCTCGTATGTGGCATTTTCATCATAATCAAATGCGCCAAAGCTAATCTGGTAATAAATTTTATAAGCACCTTCGTAAATTTCCTGTAAATCCTCACTCAGAGGGGGCAGGCTCTCCTTATCTACTGTAATATCGGCGGCAACGGAATCCTCCGGCAGTTCCTTTGCAGAGGTATTGCCTCCGCAGCCGGAAAGCGCGCCAATGCCGACAGCAGCACAGAGCAAAAGGGTGATAAATTTCTTTTTCATGGGGTGTTTCTCCTTTCAGGTTTTCTTTTCGGATAACATAGTAGCACAAAGTTTCCGCAAAGAAAAGGGACTTTCGGAAATTGAAAGAAAGTCTTAAGAATTAGAAGAAATTGCAGAGGAATTTTGCATGAAAAAGGGCGGAACCGAGAGATTTCGCCCTTTTGTTAGATATATTCTGATTGATGTTTGTGAAAATTGAAATTATCTTTGAAATTACCTATATTCTCAAAAAATACCTTTGTTATATTTGAATTGTCCATATAGCATAAAGCCTAATCCGACAACAACTGCCGGATGGGTGATATAAGCTATCATTTCCTCACTCCAAAACGAAACTATGAAACCTAACACAAGAGATACTCCGATTATAAGCGTTCCTGTGCCGACGGCTTTTCCGTACTTCGGTATATCTTCTTCCTTTACTTTTCGTCTGTTATAAGAGTGAATGGTGCTGATATTGCCTTTGATATTTACAATTCCCATAACAGATATGAACACTCCCAAAATCAACAACACAATATTTTCCATAATAACCTCCTAAAAATAAAACAAATCTTCAAACTTCTTATCTAATGCAATACAAAGGATAAGAGCCAATTTTGCAGTTGGATTGAATTGCCCTGTTTCAATGGAACTAATCGTGTTTCTTGACACGCCTACCATTTCTGCAAGTTGAGCTTGAGAAAGGTTTGCTTCTGTACGAAATTCCTTCAAGTGATTTTTCAGTTGTAATTGTTCTTTCATACCCTCACCTCTAAAAGGCGGCAAACAAATCCAACAAATGCCAAAATTGCAAGAATGAAAAATAAAACGCTCAATACCAAATCGCTCTTTCGTTTCATTTTGATAAAACGAACTAACCATTGTGTTGCAAGAATGCTAAAGTATATAACCCATGGACTATAAATCATAATATGGACAAGCATAGATGATAACCAAGAAAGCAGACAACACACTAAGGCACCAACTCTGCTTGCGTGACATCCTGCTTGATATGCCACTTCCATTTCAGCCAAATCTTTGTTGCGATGCTCTTTTCTGCTTGCATTTAAAATTTCTTCCTTTTTCATAGAACACCTCCGTTCCAAGTTTTCTTTGCACACTTTCATTATATTCATGCCAAGTTTTCTTGTCAATAGAGTTGATAAAAAAGTTATACAATATGATAGATAACTTTTTCATCGCTTCGACTATACTCGTAACGTAATGACTTCTTGAAAACTTGCCGAAAAGGAAACGCTGCCCTCTATCGACACACTGAAAAGGGCGGAACCTTTCGGTTCCGCCCTTCGTTTTTTTTAATTATTTTTTATGCCTCTGCCAGCTTCTTATAGGATGCATATTTATCCTTTGCATTTTCTGCTGCTTCCTTCAACAGAACCTCTGCGGTTTCGGGGAAGGTACGAACCAGAGAAGCGTAACGAACCTCACCCATCAGGAATTCATTGAAGTCCAGTGTAGGCTCCTTGGAATCCAGAATGAAGGGATTCTTGCCTTCCTTCTTGAGGTCGGGGTTGAAGCGATACAGATGCCAGTAGCCTGCCTGAACAGCTAGCTTTGCTTCCAGCTGTGCATTTGCCATGCCCTTGGAAATACCGTGGTTGATACAAGGTGCGTAAGCAATAATCAGGGAAGGCCCTTTGTATGCCTCTGCTTCCTTCAGTGCTTTGATGAGCTGGTTGGGGTCTGCGCCCAGTGCAACCTGTGCAACATAGATGTAGCCATAGCTCATTGCCAGCATACCCAGATCCTTCTTTACAGTAGGCTTACCGCCTGCGGCAAACTGTGCCACAGCGCCGATGGGGGTTGCCTTGGAGGACTGACCGCCTGTGTTGGAGTAAACCTCGGTATCTACAACCAGTACGTTTACGTCACGACCGCTTGCCAGAACGTGATCCAGACCGCCGTAGCCGATGTCGTATGCCCAGCCGTCACCGCCGTACATCCACATGGATTTCTTTGTCAGGTGTTCGCTGTTTTCCAGAATGAAGTCCTTCAGCTCTGCTGCTGCACCGTCAACCTTCAGTTCCTTCAGTGCTGCGATAACCGCACGGCTGTCAGCCTTGCTTCTGTCGCCGTTATCCCAGTTTTCCAGCCATGTTTCAGCTGCTGCCGCAAAATCTGTGCCTGCGGTCATTGCCAGCAGATCCTTCACCTTCATGGTTACGCGGTCTCTCTGCTGCTCTACAGCCAGAACCATACCAACGGAGAACTGTGCGTTATTTTCAAACAGGGAGTTGCTCCATGCGGGGCCCCAGCCTTCCTTGTTTGTGGTGTAAGGTACGCAGGGAGCTGCTGCACCCCAAGCCTGTGTACAGCCTGTTGCGTTTGCCAGATACATTCTGTCGCCGTAAAGCTGTGTCATCAGCTTCGCATAAGCTGTTTCGCCGCAGCCTGCACATGCGCCGGAGAACTCCAGCAGAGGCTGTTCGAACTGAGAGCCCTTTACGGTGAATTTGCTCATGGGGTTTGCCTTATCAGACAGGGTCAGGGAGAAGTCCCAGTTATCCTGTTCGTGCAGCTGTGTTTCCAGAGGATGCATCACAAGTGCCTTTTCCTTTGCAGGGCAGGCTGTTACGCAGACACCGCAGCCCTGACAATCCAGAGGGTCAACCTGCATACGGAATTTGTACTGCTTGATTTCGCCTGCGCCGTTTGCATCCAGAACTGCGTAGGATGCGGGAGCGTTTGCTGCTTCCTCCTCTGTCAGCAGGAAAGGACGGATTGCAGCGTGAGGGCAAACGTAGGAGCACTGGTTACACTGGATACATTTTGTTGCATCCCATGCGGGAACGTCAATCGCAACACCGCGTTTTTCAAATGCGGAGGTGCCAAGAGGAACTGTGCCGTCCTCTCTGCCTGCAAATACGGATACAGGCAGCAGGTCGCCCTTCAGTGCGTTCATGGGAACCATCAGCTTTTCTACATATTCGGGAAGAACCTTCTTGATTGCTTCGTGATCTACATCCTTTGCATCCTTCCAGCTTGCGGGAACGTCAATCTTTGTCAGACCGGAAAGCCCTGCGTCAACAGCGGCATAGTTCATGTTGACAACCTTTTCGCCCTTCTTGCCGTAGGATTTTACGATAGCCGCCTTCATGTATGTAACTGCGTCATCAACGGGGATGATGTTTGCCAGCTTGAAGAATGCGGACTGCAAAATTGCGTTTGTCTTGTTACCCAGACCGATTTCCTTACCAATCTTGATTGCATCAATGGTGTAGAAGTGGATGTTGTTGTTTGCGATGGTTCTCTTTACCTCCGCAGACAGGTGATGATCCAGTTCCTCGGGTGTCCATGTGCAGTTCAGCAGGAAGGTGCCGCCGGGCTTGATTTCGGAAACGATATCATATTTTTCCATGTAGCTCTGGTTATGACAAGCAACGAAGTTTGCGTTCTTTGTTACCAGATAGCTGGAGCGGATGGGCTTGTCGCCGAAACGCAGGTGAGAACGTGTGATACCGCCGGATTTCTTTGTGTCATATTCAAAATAAGCCTGTGCGTATTTATCTGTGTGGTCACCGATGATTTTGATGGAGTTTTTGTTTGCGCCAACCGTACCGTCGGAGCCAAGACCCCAGAATTTGCAGGATACGGTGCTTGCGTCAGCCAGATCGGGCTCTGCGCCAACCTCGATGGAGCTGTTGGAAATATCATCAATGATACCAACGGTGAAGTGGTTTTTCTGTGCGCCCTTCATGTTGTCGAATACTGCGATAATCTGTGCAGGAGTCACATCCTTGGAGGACAGACCGTATCTGCCTGCCAGAACCTTTGTGGTTCTGCCTGTTTCGATCAGTGCGGAACAAACATCGCCGTAAAGAGGCTCGCCCAGTGCGCCGGGTTCCTTTGTTCTGTCCAGAACGGTCAGAACCTTTACTGTTTCGGGCAGAGCTGCTGCGAAGTGTGCCAGAGAGAAGGGTCTGTACAGGTGAACCTGCAGGAAACCAACCTTTTCGCCCTTTGCGGTCAGGCTTTCCACAACCTCCTGCGCAACGCCTGTTACGGAGCCCATCGCTACGATAACATGCTCTGCGTCAGCTGCGCCGAAGTAGTTGAACAGCTTGTAATTTCTGCCTGTGATTTTGTTGATTTCGTTCATGTATTCCTCTACGATTTCAGGCAGTCTGGTGTAGAAGGGTGTGCATGCCTCTCTGTTCTGGAAGAATACGTCGGGATTCTGTACGGTGGAGCGCTGTACGGGGTGTTCGGGATTCAGTGCATTCTTTCTGAATTTCTTCAGTGCCTCCTGATCCACCAGCTTTTCCAGATCCTCATAGTCCATTACTTCGATTTTCTGCAGCTCATGAGAGGTACGGAAGCCATCGAAGAAGTGGATGAAGGGAACGCTGCCCTTGATTGCGGAAAGGTGTGCCACACCTGCCAAGTCCATAACCTCCTGTACGGATGCGGAGGAAATCATTGCACAGCCAATCTGACGGCAGGACATAACGTCGGAGTGATCGCCGAAGATGGAGAAGGCATGTGTACCAACGGTTCTGGATGCAACGTGGAATACGCCGGGCTTCAGCTGCCCTGCGATTCTATACATCGGGGGAATCATCAGCAGCAGCCCCTGAGATGCGGTATAGGTTGTTGCCAGTGTGCCTGCCTCCAGAGCGCCGTGCATTGCGCCTGCGGCACCTGCTTCGGATTCCAGCTCCAGCAGACGCACGGTCTGACCGAAGATATTCTTTTTGCCGTTTGCAGCCCAGCTGTCTACGTGCTCCGCCATAGGGGAGGAGGGAGTGATGGGGTAAATCGTTGCGACCTCTGTAAAGGCATAGGAAACATATGCCGCAGCTTCATTACCATCCATGGTTTTCATCATTTTTGTGTTCATGGTGTGGACTCCTTTCATATAAATAATAAGGGATAGAAATAGTGATTTGTTATCCTGTATCGGGTTCCCGTTTGAATGGGAAATTGCTATCTTTTGTATATTTTATGTTAGATTATTGAAATTTTATTGTCAATACTGTACGAGAAAAAGAACTTGTATTTTGTGTACAAAATTAAATACTTGTGAGTTTTGCGTTAAGAAAAGTACAAACGGATGTAATTTTTTGGAATCGTATGGAATTTTAAGGAAAAAACAGGCGAATTTCTCTGACAAAACAGGGAAAAAGCCTATCGGAAAAGGGGGAATAGAGCATGGAACCGGCAAGAGTGCGATTTCTGGAAGAGGGGGAGGAGCCTGTCCTTCCTAAGTGGACAAAGCTGCTGCCACAGCGGTGGAGACAGAGAAAAACAGTGGACACTTACCCGTACACACTGACACGAGTGGACGGGGTACTGACAGGCATTTTGCAGGCAGAGCGGACAGCTGCACTGACAGCAGATTGGAGAAGGGGGGCGGTGCGCCTTCTGGCTGCTCTGGAGGAAGCGGGTGCCGCCATCATTGTGCCGCCTGCCGAGGGAGAATTTCCCAGAGAGCGGCTTCCCTTTGCCGAGGGGCGCAGGCTGGCACAGCTTTTTGCCTTCGCGGGTGCGGCAGAGGCATTGCGCCGGCAGGGCAGAAATCCGGAGGAATCGGCATTTCTTCTGGCAGGGGGCGAGCCGCATATCTGGGGGAGGGTGCTTTCCTCTCTGGGAAATGAGGTGAATCGCCTTGCCATTTTCACGCAGGAGCCGGAAACGGCAGAGGGCGTGGTGCAGCGGCTTTATGCGGAGCGCGGCTTGATGGCGGAGGTCTTTTCCTCCCCGAAAAATGCTGCGCTTGGGGCGGCGGATGTGGTGCTTTCCTGCGGCATGGAGCAGCGTGCCTATGAGCATATTCTGAAGCGAGGGTGCATCTGGCTGGACTTCGCAGGCAATCGCCCTGTTCTGCGGCGGCTTAGGAGCCTGCGTCCGGATATTTCGGCGGCGGAGGGGTTCTTTTTCCGCATGGCGGCAGAGGGCGGAGAGCAGGCGGAGGGCAGGCTTGCCGAGGCAAGGGCATACCTTGGCTGTGAGGCGTTTCGGGAAGGCTTTTCGGCAGAGGATTGGGACGGGGAGCGGCTGTTTTCCGCTTTGCAGGAGAAGGGCTTTGCCGTTTCGGGCTTTTCCGCCTTCGGCAAAAGGGTAAAAATAAAGCGAAAATGAAGGGAATGTTTGTGCTTAAAAAATATAAGCCCTCGAAGGGAATGGGATATTCCTTCGGGGGCAGTTTTTATTGTGAAATTCAGTGATTCCGGCGAAATTTATCTGCAATCAGTGAAAGCAATTCAATCTCTTCCTCATCCAGACCGGTAACATCAATGTTTCTTTTATTGGTTATACCAAGAAGATAATCGGTGGATACATGAAATATACGGGCGAGCTTGATCAATACTTCGTATGACGGATAACGATTATTCGATTCATAGGAGGAAACCGCGCTGATAGCCAGTCCGATTCGTTCAGCGACCTGTTTTTGCGTTAACTTTTTTTCCATCCGAAGGGAACGGAGTTTATCTCCCATATCTACCAACTGTATCACCCACCTTTACTGTCAGTGTATCAGTTATTATTTCTGCAATGGTGAAATAAATTACACAAAAACGAAAATTTTTATTGAAAACGGGTCAGACGGGTGCTACAATGAAAGCGATACAAATGAGTATCGAAAAAAGTTGTTTGAATGACGAAAACGATTTTAAAGAGGGGGAGACTTTTATGACGAAGGATTATTACGGAAAATGCGGTTCCTGCATTTATTGTGAACTGGGGACAGCCTATACCCTTGCGTATTCTACGAGTTTCAAGTGCAGCCGCAACGGATACAGCGTAAAGGCGGATGAAAAGCGTTGTGACCGATATGAACCGGCACCGGGGCGGTGTAATGATGATATTGCACGTTATGACCGTTAAGGAGGGGACTTATGGGAGCGATTGGCATAGTTGCATTAGTGATAGTGGTACTTATCGTCTCAGCAATCGGTTTTCAAAACTTTCTTGCGGCTATCGGTGTTGCGATTTTTTTTGCATTATTTCTTCGGTATATTACGGACGAGTATTATAAATTTTCAGAGGGACTTTCTGGAGCGATAGTAAGTCTTGGTATAGCGGGCATTCTGTCGATTTTTATAGATGCAGGATTTTGGGGCTTTTGGATTGCTTATATTGTGGTGCTTCTTTTTTGGGGCTTTTCTCTTAAACACAATGTTGTTAAATTTGAAAAAGAGGCACAGCCCGTATTAAAGGACTTGCAGGATTTTCTGGAGGATTATGCGCACTTTATGCCGGATCATGACCGCAATGCAAGTTTCTATTGGGAAGAAATGGGGATTCAAATTAAGCTTTGGACTTGGGATGCCGAAATAAAACGGGATATCTACAGAGAGTGTGATCGTGCGCATATTGATCCGGATCCGGTTTTCTTTGGTGAATACAAGCCGATTTCCAAGCGTTATTATAATTGCTACATGTTGTTGGATAAAGGGACTCCTGCATTTGGAGAGGACAGCCTTGTTTACACAGGGCCCTTTGCCGTCCTTGGGCAAAAGGGATACATCTTCCCTGTTTTAAGCAACCGTATGAAGGACAGATATTCCGGTTCCTTTAGCGGAAATAAAGATATGTTTACGATTCGCTTTGACAAGACAAAATAAGCGCAGAGAATTTCTGAGTAAAACAGTGCCATGGATGCAGTATCATCCGAGGTGCTGTTTTTTTCGGCGGAAATTTGTTTTATATGCATGGAAAAAAGCACTTCCGACTCTTTTATGGAGTATAAATTTCTGGAGAAAGCCTTGATTTTTCAAGGAAAAAGCGTTGACAATCCGGTCGGAATCAGTATATAATATTACGATAGTTCGGGAGGGTAATCGCAAGCCTTCCTTTTTTCCTTGTCTGAAACGAGGAAAGCATGAAATGAGACTAAAACGAGGAGTGACACACCCATGACAGAAAAGAAAGTTGTTTTGACCTATGACGGTCTAAAAAACATGGAGGCGGAGCTGGAAAACCTGAAAACCGTCCGCAGAAAAGACGTAGCAGAAAAAATCAAAGAAGCAAGAGGTCAGGGTGACCTTTCCGAAAACGCCGAATATGATGCAGCGAAGGAAGAACAGGCAGAAATCGAAGCGCGTATCGTGCAGCTGGAAAAAATGCTGCGCAATGCAGAGGTTATTGATGAAGAAGAGGGTGCAAAGGATACCATCAGCCTGGGTACAACCGTAACGGTGCTGGATGTGGAATTTGACGAGGAAATGGAATACACCATTGTAGGCTCTGCGGAGGCAGACCCCATGAACGGCAGAATTTCCAACGAATCCCCTGTCGGCATGGCACTTCTGGGACATAAAAAGGACGATATCATTATGATTGAAACACCTGACGGCGAAGTGGAATTCAAGGTGCTGAGATTTACAAAATAAAACCATTACAAAAGAACGGACAGGAGGAAGAAAAGTGGCAGAAGAAAATAAGGAGTTGACCCAGCAGGAGCTGAGTGAACAGAATAGAATCAGAAGAGAAAAGCTGGCACAGATGCAGGAAGCAGGCAAGGACCCCTTCCAGATTGTAAAATATGACGTGACACACCACAGCGACGAAATCAGAGCGAACTTTGATGCGCTGGAAAATAAGGATGTTTGCATCGCAGGCAGACTGATGAGCAAGCGTATCATGGGGAAGGCATCCTTCTGCAATATTCAGGACAGAAACGGTCTGATGCAGTCCTATGTCAGCAAGAATGACATCGGCGAGGAGGATTACGCTGCATTCAAAAAATATGACATCGGTGATATCATCGGCATTAAGGGCTTTGTATTCAAAACAAAAACAGGCGAAATTTCCGTACACGCAAAAGAGGTTGTTCTGCTTTCCAAGAGCCTGCAGGTTCTGCCCGAAAAGTTCCATGGTCTGAAGGATCAGGAGTTGCGTTACAGACAGAGATATGTAGACCTGATTGTAAACCCCGAATCCAGAGATACCTTTATCAAGCGTTCCAAGATTATTACGGAAATCAGAAGATTTTTGGACGCAAAGGGCTTCTTAGAGGTAGAAACTCCCGTTTTGCAGACCATCCCCGGCGGTGCATCCGCAAGACCCTTTATCACACACCACAATACACTGGATATTGATATGTACTGCCGTATCGCGCTGGAGCTGCCCCTGAAGAGACTGATTGTCGGCGGCTTTGAAAGAGTATATGAAATTGGTCGTGTATTCAGAAACGAGGGCATTTCCGTTCGTCATAACCCCGAATTCACCCTGATGGAGCTGTATCAGGCCTACACAGATTACAAGGGCATGATGGACATTACGGAAGAAATGTTCCGCACCGTAGCACAGAACGTGCTGGGCACAACAAAGATTACCTACGGCGGCTATGACCTGGATCTGGGTCAGCCCTTCGAAAGAATCACAATGACAGATGCCGTAAAGCAGTTTACAGGCGTTGATTTCGACCAGGTGAAGGATACAGAGGAAGCAAAGAAAATCGCGGCAGAAAAGGGCGTAGAATTTGAAGAACGCCATGTAAAGGGTGATATTCTGAACCTGTTCTTTGAAGAATTCGTAGAAAAGAACCTGATTCAGCCTACCTTCATCATTGATTACCCTGTAGAAATTTCTCCTCTGACAAAGAGAAAGCCCGACAAACCCGAATTTACAGAAAGATTCGAGCTGTTTATTGTCGGCAGAGAATACGGCAACGCTTACTCCGAGCTGAACGATCCCATCGACCAGCGTGCGCGTTTTGAATATCAGGAATATCTGCGCGAAAACGGTGACGATGAGGCAAATATGATTGATGAGGACTTCCTGACTGCTCTGGAATACGGTATGCCCCCTACAGGCGGTCTGGGTGTTGGTATCGACAGATTTGTTATGCTGCTGACAGAATCCGTTTCTATCAGAGACGTTATCCTGTTCCCGACCATGAAGCCTCTGGACGCTGATAAGAAGGTATCCAAGACTTCCGAAGCAGCGCCTGCAGCAAAGGTCGCTGAGAGGGTTGATTTCTCCAACGTGAAGATTGAGCCGATTTTTGAAGAAACGGTAGATTTTGATACATTTGCAAAATCCGATTTCCGTGCGGTTAAGATTTTGGCATGTGAGGCAGTTGCAAAATCCAAAAAGCTGCTGAAGTTTGTACTGGATGACGGCGAACGCAAGGATCGCGTGATTTTAAGCGGTATTCACGACTATTATGAGCCTGAGGAGCTGGTTGGTAAGACAGCAATCGCTATTGTGAACCTGCCCCCCAGAAAAATGATGGGCATTGATTCCGAGGGTATGCTGATTTCGGCAGTACACGAGGAAGACGGTCACGAGGGACTGAACCTTCTGATGGTTGATGACAGAATTCCGGCAGGGGCTAAGCTGTACTAATTTTATAGAGAGAAAAAAATGAGGACTTCCCGCAGGGGAAGTCCTGTTTTTATGCTAAAGCTCCTGCAGGCACAGCCTTTTTATCCAATACCTTTTCTGAATCGCATCCAGCCATTCCTGCGGCATGGCTTCATAATGATAATACAGCCCTGCCAGACCGCCTGCGATTGCGGCGGTGGTATCGGTATCATTGCCGAGGTTGACTGCGCGGAGCAGGCAGTCCCGAAAGCTATTGGTATGAAGCAGACACCAGATTGCCGCCTCCAGAGCATGCAGGACGTAGCCGTCACTCTTGATTTCATCTTCGGGCAGGGAGAAAAATTCATTGAAGTCGTGCAATCTCCGGAAGTACATCAGCTCCGCAAGGCTTTCAGGCGTATGATAAAATGCAAAGCCTTTTTCTATGCCGCATTGGATACAGGTGATGAGATCGGCATTTTTTGGTGCCATTGTGACGATGGCTTTTGCGATAAAATAATACAATCCGCTTGCGATATGACACCGCAGATGATTATGCGTAAGCCCTGTTGCCAGATGGATTTGCCGAAGGGCATCTGCATCCGAAATATCTTCCTTCTGGATGAAATACAGGCAGACAGGGAGAATTCGCATCAATGCGCCATTACCGTTGGAATATTCGCCCGTTTCGCCGCAGATTGTGAGGTCGTGGCTGTCGCGATACTTATAGATGGCGTTGCTGCAGGTATTCCCCTCATCAAATGCCTTACCGAAGGGGGTATATGCGCCATGAAATTCCCAATCGAGAAAGCGTTCCATGATATCGCGCAGGTCGATGCCGTTCCTTTCGTTGATGCTCGCGAGGGTTGCAAGTGCCATACTGCTGTCATCCGTCCATGTGCCGGGGGGCATGTTATAGGTGCCGTAGCCCTCCATTTCGGTGACGGCTCCACGCTCCCGAAGCTCCTCTCTGCCGAGAAACTGAACGGGACACCCCAATGCGTCCCCGACCACCAGTCCCATCATGCCGTCTAAGACCATCTTTCTGTCGTTCATGTGCATACTCCTTTCTGCATACCGTTTTTACCAATCCTCCCAGTAATCCTCTGCATTACTGTCATCCGGCATATAGCCATCCCAGTCATCCATGAAATCCTCATAGCCTTCATAATCGTCGCAATCGGGCAGTTCGGGCTTCCTCTGCGATTTGGGGGCGGTGTATACGGGGGTGGGAGTTGTTTTGGCAGGCTGATTCTGCTCGGAAGATTTACTCTGTTCGGAGGGTTTATTCTGCGCAGCAGGCTGATTCTGACCGGAAACAGGCTTGCGCTTCGCGCTTCTGTCGGAGGAAGCAAGCTGTTCTTCTCGACGAAAGACATGCTTATGCTGATCAAACAGAGAGCCATTAAGCGAAACAAACAGCGTTTCCTTTTGTGCCGTGGTGTCCAGTGTAAGCGTCAGCGCACCGCGGTGCGGATGCCATTTCGTGATGGTATACGAAAATACTGCGCCGTTTTCATAGGTTTGTATTGCGGTATTGCCATGGATGCTCCATGCCTGTCGTTCCCCTTTCGCGGTGTAATATACAAAGGCATCCTGTAGGGCGGACTGCATTTCCTCCTGTGAGGAATAAAGCGTTCTTTCTGCAAGATTGTTGCGGTCGGTAATCAAGCATGCGATACTGAGAATAAAAATGACTGCGACCCAGATAAGAATGGTACTCCTTTTTTGTGACATTATCTGCTCCCCTCCAATCATTCCGTTTATTTTCCGAGCCTCTGCTTGGCGAGCATTTTTCTCTGATAAGCAGGGAAGTCCCTCTGTGCCAGCTCATATTCTGCCAGCTTTTCATCATATCTCTTTTTTGCATTTGAGGTTGCCATGATGATAAAGGAAACGCCGACAACAAGCCCGACAAGAAAATAAAAAGCATCCATCAGAAAGAGACCGAAAGCGGCATCAAACAGACCGATGATGCCGATACCCATGTAAACCTTTTCGCCGGACCCCATTTTGTTTACCGGCTTTTCGGGCATCCGGATGCGGCTGAGAAGAAGCGCTTCTGTAGCAGGGTCGGGCTTTCTTCTGACAGTAGGGATGGGCTCCTGCCATTCCGCAGCTTCGGCAGAGCAATCCCGTTCTGCTTCTTTTTTTGCCTCCATAAAGGCGACGAATGACATAAATTTCAGAAAATCCTTATCCATAGAAGGTTCCTCCTTTGCGAAAAAATGACTGATTTAAGCTTATCATAGAGGATTTTTGCGAGAAAAGCAAGTTGGTTGCAGTCGGTCTGCAGTTTTATGGATTTCTGACGGGAACGGGGGAGAAGATGCAGATTTCCGCATCGGAGCAGCTTAGAAAATTCTGCCGCAGCATGCAGATGCGATTGACGACGAAAATCTTGAATTTATGCGGATGTTCGCATATACTGGAGATAGTATTTCAGACAGAGGACATCCTTTTGCGGCGCAATGCCTTTCTGTGCTGAGGGGATGCGGTGGAAAGGAAGTGAACGGCATGGCGATGGATGAGGAGCTTTACAGGCGATATCTTTGCGGCGATGAAGCGGGGCTTGTGGCATTGATGAAAAAATACGGCAATCCGCTGACCTTATATATCAACGGCTATCTGCATGACGTTCACGAAGCGGAGGATTTGATGATCGAAGTCTTTTCCTATTTATTTACGAAAAAGCCACGTATTCGAGATGGCGGCTTAAAGGCCTATCTGTATAAAGCGGCACGGCACATGGCTTTACGCGGCAAAAGCAGACGGCGGCTTTTCTTCAGCCTGGATAATCTGACCGAGGAGCCGGACGGACAGACGCTGGTGGAGGAGGTTGTCCGCACAAAGGAGCGGGATCGGATTCTGCATTTCTGCATGGCTGCGTTAAATCCGGATTACCGAGAGGCGCTTTATCTGGTCTATTTTGAGGGCATGAGCTATTTGCAGGCTGCTGAGGTCATGGGGAAAAGCGAGAAGCAGATTACCAATATGGTGTATCGGGGCAAGGGCCGTCTGCGCGGATTACTGGAACGGGAGGGAATCACAAATGCGGAGTCATGAGGAACGAATTGCAGAGGTAAAACGGCGGATTGCGGAAAAGGAGCAGCGGAGAAGGCAGCGGCAGGAACGGATCGCCGCCCTTTTCGGCGTGGCGGCGTGCCTTGCGGTAATCGTTGGGGTTTCCCTTTTTATGCCCGATATGGTCAATCGAATGGAGCCGGGCATATCCTCCGGCTTTGGAACAGCGGCAACAATGCTGGGCGGCAGTGCTGCGCTTGGATATATCGTGACCGGACTGCTCGCCTTTGTCCTTGGTGTGTGTGTGACAATCGCGTGCTTCCGTATCTGTCTGCTGCATAAGGACGAACAGTCGGAGGAGCAAAAGGGGGACAATGCGAATGGAACTTGCCGATAACTTTGTGCAATTCTCTGTTACACTGCTGGGCTTTTGCCTGAGCGGGATGCGATATCTGAAGGGCAGAAAGCAGGCGTATTTTCTGCTGACCTGCTTTTATGGCTGTTTTGCGCTCGGCTCCCTATACTGGACGCTGTATCTGTTTCTGTTCTCAAAAACGCCGCAGGTTTTTTATGTATCGGAGTTTGGCTGGGTGGCAAGCGTTATTTTTCTTTCTATTTTGCAATACTCCCTTTCCTCTGCGGAGGAAAGAGGCTTTGTGTGCCGAAGGGCGCGGATTGCCTTCCTGATAGGCATTCCCTTATGTATATTTTACTGCACCTTTGGGGATGTTCTCTCGAATTTGCTTTGGTGCGGCATGATGATTGCTGTTTCCTATCATGCGATACGGGGGCTTACTTACGCGCGAACGCAGACGGGAGCGGCGCGGCAGCTGCGATATTTCCATATCGGGGTGCTGTGCTATGTGGCGGCGGAATATATCCTTTGGACTTCCGGCTGCTTCCGGCAGGGGGATTTGGCTTCCTTCCTCTATTATGGGTTTGATGTTCTGCTGACGGGCTGCATATTCGCTCTGCTGCCTGCAACAGGAAGGGCGGTGCAGGCATGACATATATGGAAAATATTTTTATCTGTATGGCATCGCCTTTGCTGATTGCCGCCCTGTGCATGGGAAAACGGCATACAGGGGTTTTTCTGTTCTGCTTTGCGGGAATGGGCATGTGTCTGCTTTCTGCATATCTCAATACCTTTCTCGCCGCGCTGTATGGGGCGGATGCCTTTGCCGCCACTGTGGAGATTGCGCCTGTGGTGGAGGAGGGGATGAAGCTGCTGCCGCTGCTCTTTTATCTTTTGGTATTTGAGCCGCAGGCGCGGCAGATTGGGATTGCCGCAGTGATTACTGCGCTTTCCTTTGCTACCTTTGAAAATATCTGCTATCTGATTCAAAACGGAGCCGCGCATTTCTCCTTTATTTTCTTCCGCGGCATCGGAACGGGAGCAATGCATGTCATTTGCGGAGCCATCGTCGGCGGCGGGCTTGCGTATGTGTGGCGGCGGACATGGCTGAAAATTGCCGGAACCTGCGGACTGCTTGGGGCGGCGATTACCTTTCACGCAATTTATAACCTGCTGATTGCCTACGGCGGCACAGCGCAGTATATTGCGTATCTTTTGCCTGTGGGGATTCTGGCGGCAGGCAAGCTGATTTTTTTATTTTTTTTAAAAAAATTTGATTTTTAGGTGAGAGTTTTTCTGTTTTTTTGTACCTATATAAGTGAAAGGCTCTTTCTGCGGTGTCTGCATGGCGCAGAAAAAAGGAAGGAGCGGGACACGGAAAAGGAAACGACATGACAGCAATGGAGGGAGGAAAAACGAATGAAAAAACAAAGAAAACGGATTTACACGGCACTGCTTTGCACCTGCTTCCTGTTTTCTACGGCTTCTGTGCCGGTATCGGCGGCAGAAACGGAGCAGGAGGAGGAAATGATTACCCTGTCAAACAGAAGCGGAGAGGCGGAGGTTTCCACGCCGGAGGATCTGGCTTCCGCACTGGGAGACAGTACGAAGGATACTGTCAAATTGACCGCAGACATTATTATCAATACTACACTGACGGTCAACCGCGCTGTGACGCTGGATTTGAACGGCGTTGTGCTGCAAAGGACGGGTGAAGGCAGTGTAATCATGGTGGAGCAAGGCGGCGAACTGACGATTGTGGACAGTGACACAAGCAAAGAGCATAAATTTGCCCAGCACAACGGTTTGTGGGTACTGGTCGATGATGACAGTGCCACCAGCAAAACCGTCAACGGCGGCATTATCACCGGCGGCAAGGCAAAAAACGGCGGCGGCGTGTATGTCGCGCCCGGTGGGAAGCTGCATATGACCGGGGGCAGCATTGTCGGCTGTCAGGCTAAAGATGGTGGTGGCGTGTATCTTGACAATAACGACCAAACAGATGCATCCAGCGAATTTACCATGACAGACAGCAGCATTATCGGCTGTACGGCAAGCTATTTTGGTGGCGGTGTAGCGGTTAATCCGAAATGCAAATTCACGATGGATAATGGCTCTGCGGTTCGCAGCTGTACTGCACGAAACGGCGGCGGTGTGTACATTACCAGCAGTGCAAATGGAAACGGTGTATTTACCCTGCGTAACGGTGCTATCTTTTTGTGTACGGCTGCCAAAGGTGGCGGCGTTTACAACGAAGGCAGCTTTATCATGGAGGACGGTACAATCAAAAACTGCACTGCCGAATGGGCTTGGCCGTCCAGTGGTGGGGTATTTAACCTTAGGGAGTTCACCATGAGCGGCGGCGCGATTGGTGAAGATGGCAAGGATGACGAAAGTTATGTGTACAACGCTGCTAACACAGCGGCTGTATTTACCATAAGCGGCACTGCAAAAATCTATGCAAACGTAGCCAATGATAGCAGATGGAACGCTGACGGCGGTGCGATTTTTGGTGATGTGACAAATGCTGTTAATAGTAGATTTGGTGCGGTAATCGCAGGTGCCGGCAGCACTGAGTTTAAGGGAAAGGTTACTAACAAGGGCATTATCGAAAAGGGTCAATTTACAGGCGATGTTACGAATGATGGCGGTGGTACAATCAAGGGCGGCGTATTTACGGGCAGTGTCACGAACAACTTAGGGACGATTTTAGGCGGTGATTTCAGCCAAGCGGAGCCCCTGAGCGGTAAGCTTGTCATTACCTTTGAACCGAACAATGAAGGTATTAGCAGCAGCCAGAAGGTGGATTGGAGTAAGGACGGAGCAACACTTTCAACTCCGACCTCCGAGCCAACCAAAGAGGGGTATACGTTTGAGGGCTGGTATTACGATAACAACGGCAAAAATACAAAATGGAATTTTGAAACGGATAGAGCCAGATATACCATGACCCTTAAAGCGAAGTGGAAAGCGAATACATACACCGTGACGGTGGAAAATGATGGGAACGGCACTGCATTGGCTGACCCTGCTTCTGCAAGTATGGGCGAGGAAGTAAGTCTGACTGCTATGCCGAACAGCGGCTATCATTTTAAGAGGTGGGAGGTTGTTCCCGACAAGGTGAAAATCGAGGACAACAAATTTACCATGCCAGCGGCTCATGTAACCGTAAAGGCAATCTTTGAAAGGAATACAAGCAGTAGCGGCGGCGGCGGTGGCGGCGGTACGACCTACTACACGCTGACCTTTGAAACCAACGGCGGCGGCAGCATGCAGGCAATCCGCGCCGCCCGCGGCAAAACGCTTGACCTTTCCGCCTATACCCCGATGCGCGACGGCTATGACTTCGGCGGCTGGTATGCCGACAAGGATTTGACGCAGAGGATTACGGAAATCAAGCTGAGCGGCAGCAAAACGGTTTATGCAGACTGGAAAAAGAGAGAGCCGAACGAGCCGGATGCAGTGAAGAATCCCTTTGCGGATGTCAATGCAGGCGATTGGTTTTATCGGGATGTTTTGTTTAGCTACGAAAAGGGTCTGATGTCCGGCATGGATGCGGCAATCTTTGCGCCCTATGCGAACACCACCCGTGCGCAGATTGCGGTAATTTTCTACCGTATGGAGGGCAGCCCTGCTGTCGAGGGAGAAAACAGCTTTGCCGATGTTGTGCGTGGCTCCGGTACGGCATGGTTTTATGATGCGGTGACATGGGCACAGAAAAACGGCATTATGGGCGGCTACAGCAACAGCAGCTTTGCCCCGAATGATCCGATTACCCGTGAACAGCTTGCGGCGATTTTCTATCGCTACGCGCAGTATAAGGGCTATGATACCACACAGGGCGGCATGGCAATTCGGGAGTTCGACGATTACGAGAGCATTTCCGATTATGCGATGGGCGCGATGGCGTGGGCGGTGAATACCGGCCTTGTAAAGGGCGACAGCAATCTCCTTTATCCGAAGGGCACTGCTACACGTGCCGAGATTGCGGCGATGCTCCACCGCTTCGTTGAAAACGGAATGAAATAAGCAAACAAAAAGCAGAAGCTCCTGCGAAAAAGGAGTTTCTGCTTTTTTATTGGCGTTATACCTTCAAAACGAAATGGTTTTTATGAAAATCCAGCAGACCCTCATCCCGCATTTTCCCAAGCTCCAGCGAAAGTCCGCTGCGCTCCACCGCGAGGTAATCCGCAAGCTGCTGTCTGGAAAATGGAATATCGAATTCATATTTTCCGAGCCGCTGTGCCTCTGCGGAAAAATAGGACATCAGCTTTGCGCGCGTTGTGCGCTGCCCCATGTGGGTCAGCTTTTCGCTGAAGCGCAGGTTTTTCTCCGCAAGCTCGCCAAGCAGATTTCGGATGATATGGCTATGATGCGTGCAGGCGGAGGAGCACACATGCAGCACACGCTTTATGTTCAAATACAGCACCGTAACAGCCGTTTCCGCCACAACGCTTACATTCAGCACAGAGCCGGGCGCGCAGGCATAGGCGGCGGCAAAGGTCTGCCCCACCCCTGCCTTGGAAATGATGTTGCGGTTGCCCCAGATGTCCTCCTGTATGATTAGAACACTGCCGGACAGCACCAGACCGATGGCATCTGCCGTATCCCCAATGCGCAGCAGCAGGGCATCCTTGGGAAAGCTTTCCCTTCTTGTTTCCAGACAGGAGAGCATTGCGGTCAGTTCCTCCTCGGAAACGCCCGAAAAAAGCTGAGAGGAACGGATGATGGGAAAAAATTCTTTCATAAAAACCCTCTTTTCGTTGAAAATTCAACAGACTTGTTGAATTTAGCATACTATAATGAAAACAAAAAAGCAAGGAGGTTTTTATTGTGAAAAGAAGAATCATTGAAATTGATCAGAATAAATGCAATGGCTGCGGTGCCTGTGCCGCCGCTTGTCACGAAGGCGCAATTGCTATGGTAAACGGGAAGGCGCAGCTGATGCGCGATGACTACTGCGATGGTCTGGGCGATTGCCTGCCTACCTGCCCCACTGCCGCGATTACCTTTGTGGAGCGCGAAGCGGCAGCGTATGATGAAAAGGCAGTGGAGGAAAATAAGCGCAGAAGGCTACAGGAAAAAATGCAGACAGAAGGGATGACACTCCCCTGCGGATGTCCGGGAAGTCAGTCCAGAACGATTGCACACGAAGAATCCGCTGTGGCTTGCAATACAGAGGCGGTCAGCCGCCTGTCCCAGTGGCCTGTGCAGATTAAGCTGGTTCCCACGCGCGCACCGTATTTTGACGGCGCAAAGCTGCTGATTGCCGCAGACTGCACCGCGTATGCCTATGCCGCCTTCCACGAAAAATTCATCAAGGGGCATATCACCCTTGTGGGCTGTCCGAAGCTGGACAGTGTGGATTATTCCGAGAAGCTGACCGAAATCATTCGCGAGAATGATATCAAAAGTGTCACCATTGTCCGCATGGAGGTTCCCTGCTGCGGCGGTCTGGAATTTGCGGCAAAAACGGCATTACAGCAGAGTGGAAAATTTATTCCATGGCAGGTTGTGACCATCTCCACAGATGGCAGAATTCTGGATTAAAAAAGAAGAATAAAAAAAGAAAAATAAAGAGGATAAAAAAGAAAGAGAGGCGATTGTATGAAAAACAGGATGTTTTGTTTTCAGTGTGAGCAGACGGCAGGATGTACCGGCTGTACGGGAAATGCAGGCGTTTGCGGCAAAACCGCTGATGTGGCACAGCTGCAGGATGAACTGACAGGGGCGCTGATCGGGCTTGCGCGCGCAACGGACAATGCCCCCGATGTGAATGACGGCACATGGCGGCTGATGATTGAGGGATTATTTACCACCGTTACAAATGTAAGCTTCAACGAAAAGACATTGCGCGAGCTGATTGACCGCGTACATGCGGAAAAGGCAAGGCTTGTGCCTGACTGTTCGGACTGCGCTGCTCCGTGCGGGCGCGCTGCCGATTACGATATGGCAAGGCTCTGGAATGCACAGGAGGATATCCGTAGCCTGAAATCACTGATTCTGTTCGGGGTGCGCGGCATGGCGGCCTATGCGCATCATGCCCTGGTGCTGGGCTATACCGATGATGCGGTGAACGATTTCTTTGCAAAGGCGCTTTTTGCTGTTGGCGAGGATTGGGGCATGGAGGAGCTGCTGCCCATCGTGATGGAGGTCGGTGAGAAAAACCTCAAGTGCATGGCGCTTCTGGATCAGGCAAATACCGAAAGCTATGGCACGCCTGTACCTGTTACCGTTCCGCTGACTGTGGAAAAGGGACCGTTTATTGTGATTTCCGGTCACGATCTGCATGATCTCAAGCTGCTTCTGGAGCAGACCGAGGGCAGGGGCATCAATATTTATACCCATGGCGAAATGCTGCCCGCACATGGTTATCCCGAATTGAAAAAGTATGCGCATCTTAAGGGCAACTTCGGCACAGCATGGCAGAATCAGCAGAAGGAATTTGCAGAGCTGCCTGCGCCGGTGCTGTTTACCACCAACTGTCTGATGCCGCCGAAGGCAAGCTATGCCGACCGCGTATTCACCACAGAGGTGGTATCCTATCCCGAAATGACGCATATCGGCGCGGATAAGGACTTCACCCCTGTGATCGAAAAGGCACTGGAGCTGGGCGGTTATGCCGAGGATAGAATGTTTACAGGCATCAATGGCGGCAATACAGTGATGACAGGCTTTGCTCGCGGTACTGTGCTTGGGGTGGCGGATAAAGTCATCGAGGCTGTGAAAGCCGGCGCAATCAGACATTTCTTCCTTGTTGCAGGCTGCGATGGGGCGCGTCCCGGACGCAATTACTATACGGAGTTCGTAAAACAGACCCCTGCGGATACGGTTGTGCTGACGCTTGCCTGTGGCAAATACCGCTTCAATGATCTTGACCTTGGCACCATTGGCGGTCTGCCCCGTCTGATGGATATTGGGCAGTGCAATGATGCTTACAGTGCGATTCAGATTGCCGTTGCGCTTGCCGATGCGTTCGGCTGCGGCGTGAATGATTTGCCGCTGTCTATGGTGCTTTCCTGGTATGAGCAGAAGGCGGTGTGTATCCTGCTGACCCTGCTGTATTTGGGCATCAGGAATATTCGCCTTGGCCCGACCCTGCCGGCATTTGTTTCGCCCAATGTGCTGCAGTACCTTGTGGAGAATTTCGGGATTGCACCAATCACGACTCCGGAGGAGGATTTGAAGCAGCTGCTGCAGTAAAATAAGATATCTCTCATGAAAAGGCAATCCCCTTGGATTGCCTTTTTTTATTGTAGTGCCTTTAAACGAAACAAAACCTCCCTCTTACGAAAAAAATATTACAAATCAGGATATTTTTTATAAATTAAGGTTGTAATAGAAATCCCTTTTTGCTATAATTCGAATTGCATGAAATAATAAATTCCGCAGAAAACAAGCATAATTCGGCAAAGTAGGCGAAAGCCTATGACGCAAAGCTACAGGGCCTTTCAACTGGCAGCCAGCTGCAAAAAAACGAGCATTGCCGGATAGGGGCGGTGCTTTTTTCTGTTTATGAAGAAAAAAAGGAATTTATTCGCATTGGGTATAAAGAAAGTACAGATAAAAGGGAGGAAAAAACATGAAGAAAAATTATTATGCGAAGGCACTTGCGCTGACCGTAGCGGCAAGTATGGTTTCTGTGCCGGCATTCGCGGCGGAGGGGACGGACGACCCTCAGGCACAGGAGAAAACGGTGGAGCAGGACGAGCAGAAAGGGGAAAAGTCTGCGGAGGAAGAGCAGGAAAAGACCGAGCAGCTCGTAAAGGAAGAAAAGATAGAAGATGGAATTTCCGCAGCTTCTGATGATGACCAAGAAACTGCCGTTGCAGAAGGGGAAGTTTTTGCAAAAGGGGACTGCGGTGCAACCGAAGAAGATGAGGTTTCGTGGGAACTGGTAAAGAATGATGATACATTATACCGCAAGGCGGAAGAAAACGGATATTCCTACGCAACAACAGATGAAGACGGATACGAAAAGGTAGATGGCTATACCTTGACCATTTCGGGTTCCGGTGATATGGAGGATTATTATGCACAATATGTGCAGCGTGCGGCAGAGTTTGAAGGTGACATTGCACCTTGGCGCAGAGCGTTGCTTTCTAATACAGGTGCGGAACGTACAACAGAGGAGATTGTTCCAATTACAAAAGTTGAGATTGGAAAAGATATTACTCGTATCGGTTCCGGTGCGTTTGCATATACTGCCTTGACGGGAACAGTGACATTTAGTGAAAATGTTCATTCTTATGGTGATGGCGTTTTTGCAAAGGATGCCTTGATTCAGGCTGTTGACTGGACAAACTTTAAGCCCGAGAACATCAAGGATGGGTGGGCAAAAAATTATCAAGAGGAAAGTTGTGCAGTACCGTATGCTTTTTTTGACAGATGCACAAGTTTGGATACCTGCATTATTGATGATGAGAAATATACCGGTGAATTAGTGTTGCCAGAAAACATTGAAACTATTTGCGTTGCCGCATTCCGTGGTACGGCTTTCGATACCGTTGATTTTTCTGATGGATTAAAGCATATTCGCGCTGTTGGTGGTTATGCAATATCCGGTCTTGCCAATATGAAAGAATTTACTTACCCCGGCAATGTCGATTTCTATAGCACGAATGAGGAAGGACGGAATAACGTCATTGTAGGCGGTGGTATTGAAAAGCTCTTCATTTCGAAAGAAGTGACCAAGCTGCCGTCGTTTTTCTGTATAAGTACGGAAAACCTGACTACCATTGAATTTGAAAATGGAGCTCAGCTGAAAGAAATAGGGGAAAACGCGTTTTATTCGAACAGTGCTCTTGAAAGCATCAATATCCCCTCTACAGTAACTTCCATTGGGAATGCGGCTTTTGCAGATTGCTTTGGTCTGAAGGAATTTGAACTTAGACAGGTTGAATTTCTGGGAGAGAATATGTTCGCGAGATGTTCCGCTTTGGAAACAGTTAAAATCCAAGGGACTTCTGATACTACATATCCATCAAATACATTCAGCATTTGGGGAACAGAGCACAGTGCCGCACCGTTAAAAACACTGGAAATTGGTGCCGGTAAGATAAAGTTTGCATTGAATAACCAGAAAGAAAGTATTGAAACGATTACTTTGGGTGATGGCGTAACAGAGATTCCTGTAGGATTTGCGGATGGTTGTGCGAAGCTTACGAGTGTTTCTTTACCTGACGCATTAACGGCAGTGCCTGATCGTGCCTTTAGAGATTGTACGGCACTTACAGAGGTGACGATTTCCAAGGATTCCAATTTGCAGTCTATTGGTCAATATGCATTTCAGAATACTGCATTAACAAAAATGTATATCCCCAAAGATGTTACCTCTATTGGTGCATGTGCATTCTACAGAACACCTATTACTGTATTTGATATGAGTGATGTGCTTACTAAAAATATGACGGTTGGTCAGAATGTGATTAACAACTGGTACTCTGGAGAAGAGAAAAAACCGGACTGGAAAGATTATTTTAAATATATCTATATAAGCAACAGTGGTGCCGCGGCTTCTGTAAAGGCAAATACCAATGTCTGTAAGCATGCTGTTTTTGTGACAAACGGCGGAACAGTTGATATGACAAAAACAGGCTTTGCAGCTGTTTCTCGTCCAGGCTATACTGTGGAATGGCACCAGCAAGCAGACTTTTCCGATACGGCATATACAGGTGAGCCTAAGGACAGCGAAAATTATTATGCAAAATGGACTTTGGCAAAGCCTGTTATTGCAGTAAGCGGTGCTGAAAAAAATGAGATTGATACCTTTGAAAAGGTTTATGACGGTAAGGATGTAACGCTGTCTATTTCCGCAGAAGGTGCAGGCTATCAGTGGTACAAGGTAGAAGGTGAAACCAAAACCAAAGTAGGAACGGAAAGAACCCTGACATTGAAGGATGTTGCGCACAGCGGCAGGTATGTCTGCGAGGTAACAGCAAACGGAGAGACGAAGACAAGCGACGCTGTTGTAGTTACTGTCGTAAAGGCAACACCGACAATCACAATCAGCCCTTCTGTAACTGCACAGCGCGGTGCAGGCACAGTTACCCTGACGGTTACAAAGCCTGAGACAGCAACAGGAGCTGTTACAGTAAAATGTGATAACGGTATTACTGTAGATCCAGAGGACGGCGTATATACTGCTGCACTTCCCAATGCAACAAGAACATACACCTTCACAGCATCCTATGTAGGGGATAATAACTATAACGCTGCGGAAGATGCTATCTGTACGGTTGATGTAACGAGAAAGAAATCCTCGTCTTCCTCCTCTGACACTTCTGCCCCGACCTACGGCGTAAGCACAGGCAAGACGGAAAACGGCGAAATCTCCGTTATCCCCGCGAAGGCAGAAGCCGGCGAAACAGTGACCATCAAGGCAACCCCCGACAGCGGCTATCAGCTGGACAAGATGACGGTAAAGGACAAAAACAACAGCACCGTGAAGCTGAAAAAGGTGGACGATAACGAATACACATTTACCATGCCCGTCGGCAAGGTTTCCGTGGATGCGACATTCGTGCAGAAGGATGCGGCGGATGATAGCAACGCGGCTGAAGCAGGCAAGACCATTAAGCTGCAAATCGGCAGCCGTATCGTTAATGTGGATAACGAAGCAGTGATTTACGACGCTGCACCCGTCATCCGCAATGACAGAACTCTGGTGCCTATCAGAATTATTACCGAGGCTCTGGGCGGCAAGGTGGATTGGAACGGCGCGACCAAAGAGGTTACGCTTTCCATCAACGATAAGGAGATCAAGATGACCATCGGCAAGACGCTTGAAAAATACGGCGTTGCACCTGTTATCATCGACGGACGTACCTTCGTACCCGTGCGCTTCGTGGCAGATGAGCTTGGTGCAGAGGTTGCTTGGGATGAGGCAACCAAAACAGTGACAATCAAAACCGCTCGATAAGGCAATTCGGCGTTCATCAGAAATGGTGAACGCCATTTTTTTATCCCGTTTGCGAAAAAGTATTTGACAACAGGGGGTGTTTTTGATATACTAACTATTGCAGTAGGCGTTTTGTGGAGATGTACTCAAGAGGCTGAAGAGGTGCCCCTGCTAAGGGTATAGGTCATTAACGTGGCGCGAGGGTTCAAATCCCTCCATCTCCGTAGAAAAGAGACTATCGAAGGATAGTCTTTTTTA